>ENA-ORRH01000291-ORRH01000291.1-human-gut-metagenome-genome-assembly--contig:-NODE-291-length-45197-cov-21.3068_pt1 | contig 45197 bp, 36 predicted proteins | sample MGYA00242173_ERZ509130 | MGnify/ENA primary metagenome ERZ509130 (study PRJEB26280, sample SAMEA2338633) | human gut metagenome | biome: human gut; feature: human-associated habitat; material: faeces... | reverse complement strand
ATGAGCATCATTTGCTCTGCCGCTGCCGTTCGGTAGCTTTACCGCTGCCGTCCGGTAGAGCTACCACTGCCGTCCGGTAAAGCTACCACTGCCGTCCGGTAAAGCTACCACTGCCGTCCGGTAGAGCTACCGCTGCCGTCCGGTAGAGCAAAGAATCCTCATTTCAAGATGGACATACGATGATTTCGGAACAGAACGATAAGCAATCAAGCTTGCTTGCATTGCTGAGACGCAGCCGATAATGACGATAAAAGCTCGCTGAAGTTAAAAGCGAAACTTGAATAATGTATCTCTACATGGGCATTCAAGTTACGCGAAAAGGCCGTCCATGTTATCGTCCTTCGGTCAGGGGACGCATGTCCTTCGGTCGAAGGACGATGACTTAAATAACGTTCTAAGAAAACTTCTACGGCCTTTTAGCCTAACAACAATATACTTTAAGAGAATACTGTATCTTCACGCCAAAAGGCTAAGTAAAGGGGCTATTCTCACCCAGTACCGGAGGAAAGAAAAAGGATTTAAAAGGAATAGTATACAACTAACTCCATTTTTCGCGGACAATACGTCTCACGTAGCCGAAGCAATAAGCTTATTTTCTTCATTCTCCCCCGCGTTTCACTCGAAAAGCATCTATTTTTCAAGCATTTTCCACGGAACAAGCGAAGATATGTTGCAAAGTATAACAAATTTGTTGCAAACGCATCAAATGTACACAGAAAAGCCCCAAAATTATTTGTAAAGAGTCAAAAGTCTCTCTACCTTTGCACCAGTTATTAAGCGATGCGAGCCGTCTGCCACACACAATGCACGTGCAAGAATGTGCAGACGGGTATCTCCATTAACACACAAAAACTAAACGCATTTTTCTCGCGGCCGTTGGCCAACGAGAAGAAGCTAGAGAATCTTAACCGATTCATCACGCAACGTCCCACGGCACATGGCTTGCATCTCGCTCAATCTATCCACAGTGTTTCCACATGAGCTACCCACAAGCGTAGCCACAGACTCACTCACCATTCTAAAATCAGAAAAAGCATAAAGGTAAAACAGGTTTAGGTTAGATTACCCGGGTGAAAAGGTTGTTAAGGAAAGAATAGTGGCGGGGTCATTCCCGGGTAGTGATTGCCGCCACATGTGGGAAAAGAGATAGGGTTGTACATCAGCCCGACAACCTCGGCCCACGAAACATAACGCCCCGATAGCAGTGATGCTGTCGGGGCGGAATGTTTCGTGGGGATTCCTATTAACTCTAATAGCACTACATTTTTAAGCCTTAAGACGTGAAAAATATGGTTTTCCACGCTTTTTTTGTAACTTCGCAGCAAATCTTTCCTTACCTGCCTAACAATGAAGAAGTATCTCTCCATCTTCTATCTTTTGCTCCTCGCTGCATGTCTCAGCGCATGCAGCGAAAGCAATAAGAAATACCATATCGGAGTGTCGCAATGCAGTCACGACATTTGGCACGACCAAATGAATCATGAGATGCGCCGCGAGGCCAACTTCGATAAACACGTGAAGCTCGACATTCGTTGTGCTCACGACAACAATGCCCAGCAAATCCGCCAAATCGATTCTCTCATCCAGTCGGGCATAGACCTCCTCGTGGTCATCCCCAACGAGTCGAAGGCCCTTGCTCCAGCTGTAGAGCGAGCCTTGAAGCAAGGCATCCCCGTGGTATTGGCCGATCGCCGAGTAACCCCTCCCCACTACACAGCCTACGTAGGCGCCGACAATCGAAGCATTGGGCGCGACGTGGGAGCCTACCTCGTAAAACTTCTGCCTCAAGGCGGCACCGTGGCTGAGTTTGTCGGTCAAAGAAAAGTGAGCGTCAGTCGCGACCGCCACAATGGACTCATGGATATCATCGGTAGTCATCCCGAGATTCGCCTCATAGCCCAAGTAGAGTCGGGATGGGAAGGCCCTCGCATTGAGGCGCAGATCGACTCAATGCTTCGCTCCGGCACGGTGCCCCAAGTAATCCTCGCCCCCAACGACCGCACAGGCGTGCGCATACGACATGCATTAGTGCGGGCAGGGCATGCCGACATCAAAATCGTAGGCATCGACGGGCAAGTACAGCCCGGCAGAGGACTCGACAATGTGGAACAGGGCGACATTCAAGCCACCTTTGTCTACCCCACTGGGGGCGACAAGGTGATACAGACCGCAATGCACATCTTGCGACACGAGCCTTACAAGCGCGACACGAAGCTCCGCTCGGCCGTAATCGATGCTTCCACAGCACGCATTTTCCGCATACAGTATGAGCAAATAGCCGAAAGCGAGAAACGCATTGACCAGATGGAGCAGAAGATGAACGCATACCTTTCTCGATACTCCATGCAGAAGCTCTTGCTCCTGGCTTGCCTCGTCATCATCCTCCTCATTGGAGCCATGACGTGTATGGGCGTACGCCTATATTATTCCACCATTCAGCGCAACGATAAACTAAAACAACAGAAACAAAAGCTCGAGGAGCAGCGCGATCAACTGGTAAGGATGTCGAAAGAACTCGAGGAGACCACACAATCGAAGATTAGTTTCTTCACTGGCGTATCGCACGACCTACGTACACCGCTCACACTCATTCTCGCCCCCGTAGAACAACTCCAAAGAGCTAAGAATCTGACCGAAGAACAGCAGGGATTGCTCCACGTGGTGCAGGCAAATGCTGATATTCTGTTGCGCCTTGTGGCTCAAACGCTCGATTTTCGTAAATTTGAAAACGGACAACTACGTCTCAATCTTCAACACTACACTCTGCGAGAAGCTATCCATCAATGGTGCGCCCCCTTTGCCACGCTGGCTCGCCAACGCATTGTGCGTTTTCATTTGAACATGGATGCACTTCCCACCGAAGGCGAAACATCGCAAGGGTGGCTTGATGCGCAAAAGATGGAAAGCATCATCTACAACATCCTGTCCAATGCATTCAAGTTTACCCCTGAGGGAGGCCACATCAGCGTTACGGCTAGCCTTTCCACTGATACTGACCACCAGCCTCAACTCCAGCTCGTAATGGAAGATACGGGACAAGGCATTGATGCAGACAAACTGCCCCACATCTTTGATCGTTTCTACCAAGTAGATGCCACCCGCGAGGGCTCAGGCATTGGGTTAGCTACGGTGAAAGCTTACGTCGACCTCATGCAAGGCTCGGTAAAGGCCGAGAGCAATCGCGGAACAGGCACACGATTCATCGTCAGCGTGCCCATCAATGCTCAAGCCGAAACAAAGCAGCACGAGAAAGACACTACCATAGTCGACGATATGACGACCTCGCACTCTATGACACAACTGACCTCGCAATTGGCACTCAATCAAGTAGTCGAGAAAACTCTTTCTGAAGACACGGATCAAGCTACAGCAGACAATAACGACAAGCGCCCCACCGTGCTCATCATCGACGACAATGAGGAGATTCGCGCCTATATAACCCTGCTTCTTCACAAAGACTACGTGGTCAGAACTGCCGCCGACGGAAAGGAAGGACTCGAAATGGCGCGCCGACTGCTACCCGACGTGGTGGTATGCGACATGATGATGCCTATAATGGACGGACGCGAATGTTGCCACCATATAAAAGAGGAGTGGCAAACATCGCACATTCCCGTGATGATGCTCACCGCCTGCGCTATGGACGATGATCGCATTGCAGCCTTTAATAGTGGTGCTGATTCCTATATATCTAAGCCCTTCAGCCCCGAAATATTCTGCTCTCGACTGCGCAATCTGCTCGACAACAGACACCGCATGCAAAAGTTCTTCCGCGACCAAACAGGCGCTGCGGCAGCCACACTTAGTGCCGAGGCTAGCGAAGCCGACAAGTCGTTTATCGAACGCTTCCGTACCCTCGTGGAGAAACACCTTGCCGACACCGACCTCTCCGTGGAATATCTTGCCTCACAACTAGGCATAGGGCGCAGTCAACTCTATCGAAAAGTAAAGCAACTCACGGGATTCTCCCCTGTAGAGCTCATACGCATTCGCCGCATCAAGAAAGCAGCCGAGCTGCTTACTCGCACAGACAAGTCGATTTCCGAAATTGCTTACGAAGTAGGCTTTGCCACCCCGAGTTACCTCACCAAATGCTTCAAAGACTATTTCGGAGTTAGTCCCAAGGAATACGTTGCCTCGCCCCCCTCGGCATAGCCTCGAACTTTCTCCGCTCAGACAAACCCCAAAAGATGCTTTCAGTTTCAGCATGCAATACACTCTTCACTAAAAAAATACGAAAAGGCGTTTCATATCAAAGAATAATGTACCTTTGCATTTACTATAGGGTGGTTCTATAATGCATAGCGCCTGCCATGATAGGCCCAACACCCCACCTCCACAAAGGGAATCACGCGCCGATGCCTCATCCGAAACTACGGAATAAAGACACAATACTACTGATACATGAATATACATATACGCTTTTCAACACCTCTAAAAGGTATCAAGCTCATCGCTGCGATGCTCATGCTCACAGCCACTCCAGTGCTCACGGGATGTAAAGAAAACATTAGCGAAGACGCTTTCTCCGTGGCCAAGAAGTCGAACGTGATTCAGATTCTTGAAAGCCAACCTGAAAAGTACTCTGAGATACTAAAGCTTTTCAATGAAGTGAAGCTCGGACTTTCCGACAACGCATCTTCCGTAGAGAGTGTTCTCAAGGCTCGTGGCAACTATACCGTATTTGCCCCGACCAATGAGGCAATGCAGGTATTTCTCAGAGAAGAACTCGGCAAGCAAAGCATCAACGAAATGACCGACTTGCAAAAGCGTATGGTAGTGTACAACTGCATCATCGACAACGGCACGCAGGCAGCTTACGAGCTCAGCGATTTTCCCGCTGATGCCACCACTTTCAACGATGCGACCCTCGACGACCGCCGACTCACAAGTCAGCAAGACAGCGAAGGAGAATACTACGTCAACATCACTGCCCACGTCATCTCACCCAACCACGAAGCATCCAATGGTATGGTCCACATAGTAGACCATGTGATTTATCCCTCTTCACAGAGCGTGCCCGAAATTATTGCCAAAGCCGATAATATGCGCATCATGGGTCAACTTTTCAAGGAAACTGGTTGGAAAGATTCACTGCGTGTGCGCACCACTTATGAAGATGCCTACGTACGCGACAACCAAAGCGAGATTGGTATCAAGAAATCCTTTCCCGGCATTCCGGGCGACTTTGCCTACATGCCCAAACGCCGCATACGCTACACCGTGTTTGCCGAACCCGATGAGGTGCTCCACCGCGAATGGGGGATTCCTATGCCACAATACGACTCACAGACCGAAACCATCACCAATTGGGATGAAATACGTGAAGCCTTGCTCAACAAGTGTGAACAGGTGACGGGAATCACTGCTCATCACGATGACATCACCCACACCGATAATGCCCTTAACCGCTTCCTTGCCTACCACATCATCAATGGTGGTGCACCAATCAATGGCCTCGTGGCTCACTACAACGAGTATCGATACAACGTGGGAAACAATCCTACCGTACCGCAGACACGCAGCTTACCCGTCAACGTGTGGGACTACTACACCACAATGGGGCCTCACCGCGCATTGCTCAAGGTGACACAGCTTGGCGATCAAGATCCCAACCATCCCTTCTATCTCAACCGTATCAGCCAATACGATAATCGCTTCCTCGGTAGCTACGATGAAATCTCGGCTTTGCCCGCCAATACCCCCACTAATGGATTGAATATTCGCATTCACGAGAAGAACGAATCTACGGCCGAAGATGGCACACAAAAAAGTTTCACCACGAACGCACTGAACGGCTACTATTTTCCCATAGACCACGTGCTAGTCAATTCGCCCGAGACGCAAGCTGCACTCGGCGGAGAGCGCATCCGCATCGACTTCACCACGATAAACCCAGAATTTCTCTCCAATGACCTCCGCATCACTGGCGAACAAGTACACTTTCCCAAAGGCTACTTCCAAAACATCAGCCACGAGAGCCCAAATACAGCCATCACCTATCTTCACTCCAAGACCTATGGAGGAGGACCGGGATGGAAGGATGCACAAGGCGATGAAATCCTCGTGACCGGCACCTATGACTTCGTAATGAAAATGCCGCCTGTGCCCGCTGATGGTACCTACGAAATACGTATGGGCGTGGCCAACAACCGCGCACGCTCTATGGTGCAGATTTACTTTGACGACAACCCCTTCCCCTCTACCCCAACTTCGCTGCCTATCGACCAACGCGAATTTGTGCGCGATTGGGACCCCAATCTCTGGGTGAAGGATGAAAAGAACAACTACGACGAAGCCACCTGCCTAGAAGGTGATCGAGCCCTAAAAAACCTTGACTACATGAAGGGACCGAAGTACTATTGCGTGAATGGTACCGCAGGCGAGATTTCCGTACGCGACTATTTCGACGAATCGCAGAGTTGGTACTTCCCCAACATGCGCTACATTATCACCCGACAACACCTCCAAAAGGATAAGACATACTATATGCGCTTCAAGTGCGCCGTAGAATCGTCCACTTCGCAGTTCTTCCTCGACTACTTCGAGTACTGCCCCAGCAGTGTCTACGGCTCAGTAACGGGCGAAGATGTATGGTGATTTTAAGTTGACAAGTTAACAGGGTTATCACACCTACCCCAAAGAAAGAACTAAACACAACATAACTCAGGCAGGAGCCTGGGCTACCACAAGCCTAGACTCACAGCCACACTCAAACAGATATTCAGATGGGTCTTATAGAATTTAACAAACTCCCCATTAATACGCTCGTAGGAGCCGATTGGAAAACTTTCAAAGAACTCACCGCAGGACGCGAGGTAGATGGTCCTTGGAAAGGAAAATTCCGTCTAACTAAGGCCGTATGTCGACTTCTTTCCGTACTTGCTCCCATCCAGGAGCATCGCTATCGCAAACTTCTAGCCAACCAGCCGATGAAGAACGATCCCGTATTCATCCTCGGCCATTGGCGCTCAGGTACGACTTTCGTACACAACGTGCTCTCATGCGACAAGCGCTTCGGCTACTGCACCACCTATCAGACAGTGTTTCCCCACCTCATGATGTTCGGACAGCCCTTCTTCAAGAAGAATATGTCGTGGCTCATGCCCGACAAGCGCCCTACCGACAATATGGAACTTGCAGTAGACCTGCCACAGGAAGAAGAATTCGCAATCTCCAATATGTGCCCCTATACGTTCTACAACTTCTGGTTCTATCCAAAGTATATGCAGGAGTACTGCGACAAATATCTCATTTTCAAGGACATCACTCCCGCTGAGCTCAGCACTTGGGAAAAGACGTTCAAGAAACTCATCAAGATCTCACTTTGGAACACGGGTGGCGAACAATTCCTTTCTAAAAACCCTCCCCATACAGGTCGTGTTAAGGAACTAGTGAAGATGTTTCCCAACGCCAAATTCATCTATCTCATGCGCAACCCCTACACCGTATTTGAAAGTACGCGTTCCTTCTTCACCAACACCATCCAACCCCTCAAGCTTGAAGAATTTTCCGATGCCGACATCGAGAAGAATATTCTTATCACCTACCGAAAGCTCCATGAGCAATACGAAGCCGACAAGCACCTTATTCCTGAAGGCAACCTCATCGAAGTGAAATTTGAGGATTTCGAGGCCGATGCACTCGGCATGACTGAGAAGATTTACCAAACTCTCGGTTTGCCTGGATGGGAGAACGCCCGCACTGCCATAGAACAGTATGTTGGTTCAAAGAAGGGCTACAAGAAAAACAAATACCAATATGCCGAGCGCACTAAGCAACTCGTTGAAGAGAACTGGGGAGACGTGCTCGAGCAGTGGGGATATAAAATCTAAGATCCAACTTACTCCTAGGAATTCTACCTAGAATGCCCTACCTACTAGGCGCTTGACTTTCTAGGGGAAAAGTCCCTCCATTAGGGAATTATGAACCTTACAATAGATGCCACAGCCATCGTGCTGGCGCTACTGTGGCTTCATAATTCCCTATTTCGCTTTTACAATGCAAGCCCCACACCTGCCTATATGCCTCCTCCGTATTGGATTTCCCTATTACTTCAAGCAGTAAGGAAGCAGAGAACAAATCTTATATTACTTGCCACTTATTACATAAACACCTATGATTGCCCGTCTTCTTTGGGTAGACGATGAGATTGATATGCTCCGCGCCCACATTTTGTTTCTCGAGAAAAAGGACTACGAAGTGGTGACTGCCAACAATGGCCCCGACGCCATAGACCTTTGCCGAGAAGAAAACTTCGATCTCGTACTTCTTGATGAGAATATGCCTGGTCTCTCGGGCCTCGAAACGCTGACTCGCCTCAAGGATGTGGCCCCCAACGTGCCCGTAGTGATGGTCACCAAAAATGAGGAAGAAGACATCATGGACCAAGCGATTGGATCCAAGATAGCAGATTATCTGCTCAAGCCCGTCAATCCCAAGCAGATATTGCTCACACTGAAGAAAAACATCCATCAACGCGAAATAGTGCAGGAAGTGACGCAGACGGGCTATCGGCAAGATTTCTCGCGGATAGGCATGCAAATGAGCGAAAGCCTATCGCCCGAGGAATGGAAAGAACTCTACAAACGCCTCGTCCACTGGGAACTAGAGCTCGCCGAAGCAGGAAGTCCTATGGACGATATGCTGCACATGCAAAAGGAGGAAGCCAACCACACATTTGCCAAGTTTATTCGCAAAAACTATGAGGGTTGGATTCAGCAGTCCGACACCCGTCCTTTGATGAGTCCCGACATCTTTAAGCGTTGCATTTTCCCACGCCTTTCGGCAGGAAGGAAAGTATTCCTTCTTGTGCTCGACAATTTCCGCTACGACCAATGGCGCATGCTATCGCGTGAACTAGCTGACGATTTCGATATGGACGAAGATCTCTACTATGCCATTCTCCCCACTGCCACGCAATATGCACGCAACGCTATTTTTGCAGGGCTCATGCCGTTGCAAATCAAGCAGATGTATTCCGAATTGTGGGTGGAAGAAGATGAAGATGAGGGAAAGAATCTCAACGAAGAGGCACTCATTCGCCATCAGCTGGAGCGATTCCGCCGCCGCGAGGCATTTAGTTATCATAAAATCAACGATTCGCAGGCCGCCGACCGACTGCTTTCACAATTCTCGCAGATAACTGCTACACCACTCAATGTGCTCGTAATCAATTTCATCGACATTCTTAGCCATGCTCGAACGGAGAGCAAAATGGTGCGCGAACTTGCTGGCAACGAGAGCGCGTATCGCAGCATCACGCTGTCGTGGTTCCGCCACAGTCCCGTGAGCGAACTTTTTCACCGACTTGCAGAACTCGACTACGACATCATCATCACCACCGACCACGGCAGCATCCGCGTGGATCAGCCCTCCAAGGTGGTGGGCGACCGCAATGTCAACACCAACCTGCGCTACAAGCTAGGACGCAACCTCAGCTACAATGCAAAAGAAGTGCTCGAACTAAAAGACCCGCGTCGCTTCATGTTGCCTCAACCCAACCTCAGCACATCGTACATCTTCGCCACGGGAAGCCGATTTTTTGCCTATCCCAACAATTACAATTACTACGTGCAGTATTACAAGGACACGTTCCAACACGGCGGCATCTCTATGGAGGAAATGCTCGTTCCCCTCGTGACGCTACGCTCGAAGAACAAGCGCTGACGCCAATCTCCATACTACGAGCAAAGCCCCAACATCTTTCCAATGTTGGGGCTTTGCTTTGCCTTCAGCAGCAATCGGATTAACTGCTTACCTGTTCTTTATAGAACGAGCTTTATTTCTTATCGGGATCCCACTGCGTCAGCCGCTTATGAGCATTGGCATAGTCGTACTTCTTGAAATAGCTTATCGACCTATCAGTGAGCGAGCTTCCTTTCATATCAATAATGGGGGCTATAGACGAGCGTATTGCTACCTGATACGACTTGGCCTTTAGGCTACTGGCTAAAGTGCGGTTGGCACTATCAATAAAGGCTTGGTCTACGTCCTCATCGTCGTAAGGTAGGTCTTCTATAAGCTGCGTAAACCAATCCAAGGCTCTGACGCGAGCCTTCAATTCATCGCTTACGATGCCGAACCGTACGGCGATGGGGCCGCTGGGCGATACATATCGGCTAACAATGCAATCTTCTAGCAACACAAACTCTGCCACAAGGCTCTTATTGTCGAGTAAATCCACACTAGGGCGAGCATCGTTCCATGCGGGCTGCTTGCTCTCATCCTTAGGCGGCTTCGACACAGAGACGGAAGTGCGTCCGAGTTTTGCATCAACGGGAGTGCCGAGCGCAGCAAAGAGCGCAGCGTGGTTGGAGGGGATGTTCACTGTGCTTCCGCCACTTTTTGCAGTCTTCGAAGCAGAAGACTTCTTGCCTGCCTTGCCAGCGGTTTTCGTAGCAGTCTGTGCTTGCTTGGGCAGCACGGTCGAAACCACAGTCTCCTTGGTCTGCTTGCCCACCTTCTGTGCAGCTTTCTTAAATCGGTCTTTGAGCGATTGTGCCGAAGCAGTGGGTATGCCGAGCGACAATGCCATACCGAGCATGAGCACCACACGGGCTTTCATTGAAAATCTCTGTGCAATAGATAATAGTTCTTTCATAGGTATTTGTGAAAGCGACACGTTGGTTCAACGTTTTTTTCATCTAGCCCAAGGGCAATGTCGGCCACACTGAGCTTTTCCGCCAAGGAATTCACTTATTTCTGTGTCGCGATAAAGGAAATAAGTGCAGTTCTCCTACAACATCGCAAATGTATAAATAAATTTTGAAAGGTTTACGATTTTAGCAAGTTTTCTTACATATATGCGTCAAGCCCCGGCAGCGAATGCTGTCGGGGCTTGTATGTTCACGTCGAGAGATGGACATCAATCTTCGAAGAGTGAGAGCGTGGGTGTACCCACCTCCTGACTTCATCACTTTTCTGCGCCATCAGATAGCGCATATTGAAAATCTATGAGTTACATAAAAATTATGGATGGTTTTGGTGGCACAAGCAAAGAAACTGCACAGACAGATGTGCTACGTGAACCAGGATTCTCGAAAGAAGGCAAAACGACCGATTCGCAGGTCGTACTCGGCTTTGCCCGTGAATAAATTGGATGATTATTTCCATAATTTTTCTTGATTATCCAATATAATTTTTACCTTTGTAAACTAAGAAAGACATCAATCGCATCAAGATATTATCGGATGAAAACAAAAGGATAGCTAAGTAGCTGGCAGACAAATTAGGTAAAGATTCGGCTACAGTAAGCAAATGGTGTACCAACAATTCGCAGCCAAGTCTTGAAACACTTTTGCAAGTAGCAGATGCACTCGACGTTGATGTGCGCTCGCTTATCGGACTGACGAAGAAGAACCGGATTGAGATAGAAGCAGAGAAACTTCCTAATATTGCACCCACCAATAGAATGAATACGATTAGATGTATATGATGACAGTACCGATATCCACATTAAAACTTAGCAATACTAGGCGAACAGTTGGAAAATGTAGGTGCTGAATTATTAAAGTTCGATCAAAATGAATGATTACTATGAAGATGTCGTTAGGAATTTATATATCAACCTACGACCAAAATTCATTCGCGTATTAACCGCGAAATACCCCTCATTGCGTCTTGATGAAGCAGAGGACTTGTATCAAGACTCTTTCATTGCAGTTAAAGATAATATGGAAAGAGGTAAGGTGCGTGAAAACACTTCGTGGGAAGCGTACATTATTCAAATTGGAATCAACCTTACAAACAAGTATTTGAGAAAGGCTCAAATAACGGACTCAATGGACGAATCTAAAGATAATGGTAAGTCAAATAGATTTGCATCATTCCTTAACATGTCTACCGAGAGTGAAGAAGGCGAATTGCAATCAATGGAAGTTTATGCAATTTTGGGAAACGAGCTGGAACATTCTCCTAGCCGTTGCCATAAAATACTGCGTTTGTTTTATTATGCAAGCCTAGACCTAACTAAAATTGCAGAGGAAGTGGGACTGAAGAATGCTGGGTCGGTAAAAGTCACCAAGTCGCGATGTATGAAAGATTTGATTGGTAGAGTAAAGAATGCTGTTCGTCTTAGTGGTATAAACATCTAACTTAAAAACACAACATATGGAAAGAATAGAGTTATTCGATAAATATATTTCTGGTGAAATGTCTGAATCCGAAGTTGCCGACTTCAAGAGAAAATTGTCCAAAAACAAAGAACTTTCTTCGGATTTCCAAATTTACAAAATGGTAGTAAAAGGAATATACAAGGAAGAGAATGACAAAGAAGCAGAATTGGACAATGCGTTCAAAAGCCTAAGCAAGGATGATTTGCGTAAAATCGTCGGTCCAAGGCTAACTATCGTCAAAGGGAACAAGCCAAAAGCTAAAATTTTCTATATGGCAAGTTGGGTTGCTTCTGTCGCTGCTATTGTGGTAATTGCTTTCACTTTTACATTTAACATACAGCGTTCTGCGAGAAATAATGTTGACGATGTAATGTTTGATTGTTACTATAACCCAGTTTCCAGATCTGCAAGTAATATAGAAGACCTATCAGGTGCAAGTATCCAACAGATACAACAAGTAATGCCTACTCTTGTTCAAGAGTATAACAAAGCGACTGATGTGCAAGATATAACGGAACAAGGTCTAAACCTGGCTATGGTATATCTGAAACTTCACGACAGGGAAAAGGCAAAATACATTCTTAATGATGTCAAGCAGAAATGTTTGGATAATGTGCAAATCCAAAAACAATGCGACAAACTCTTAGATAAGCTACAATAACAAATATAACAACTTACGATATGAAAGCACTAATAGTAATCCTAATCATTGTGTTCTGGTTGTACAACTACATAAAGTTCAGACGTAAGAACAACTATTATAAAGTGATGGTTGGCTACTTGGAGGCGGACTTGCGAAACTCTCCTAGTAGAGACAAGATGTTTCGACTATCTTCTGCATTGATTCATATTCAGCAGTATCGGGATGCTTATGATATTTTGGTTCAGATCAGCAACGAAATTAAGAGCGCAGATGAAGAAGAGAAGATTAAGGCAAACATTGAATTCTGCAAGAATCCAGTTCCAGGGTTAAGCCAGCTAAAAAACCTTAACCATAGTTACTGGCATAATTTTCTGCTTGTGAGATTAGGCAAGAGACGATATGATTTTCTTACAGAACAGGATTATCTGAGAACCAACTCCATTCAAAGGAATTTGTAACTTACAAAATAACAAGAACATGAAACTTAAAAATATTCTAGGCTTTCTGTATGCCACATATCTCATAATGAGTCAGATTATGACTATTGTATTTTTTGTCCAGTACTGTAGAACCGATTCGTTGTTGGAAATAGTATTTATAGATTCGTTCCTCTCTGAAATTAAGGGGTTATTATGGATTATCTTTATATGGTTATGACCTGGTAACATGCAAAAGAAGGATAGTTCCAACTAACAATGATATATTATGAAAAATCGTCATTTCCCGATACTACTTTTGAGGGCAAATGACGATTTCTCTCTTAATTGAGGAGAACAAAAGCGCCCCAATCTCTCGGTGAAGGATATTGACTTCGAACAGCCTGTTTGCTGATTTCCAAGGCTGTGTTTGCATCCTTACCTAATAACAAGTTGTGATAGAAGTTAGTCATGAGAATGGTAGTCGCTCTGTCGTCCACATCCCATAAACTCATAAGAATTTTCTTTGCACCAGCTAATTTGAAGGCACGTTGAAGTCCATAAACACCTTCGCTTGAGTCAGAGAATCCCAAACCTGTTTCACAAGCAGACAACACCACTAAAGAACAACCAGATAGGTTTACATTCGCTATCTCAGCAGCCCTTAATATGCCATCGTCTTTACCCTTTTCAATTTGAAAGGAATCATTACACCAATAGTCATTAGCCCCTGCAAAGAAGAGTCCTGATGACAACATTGAATTTGCAAAACTTGTACTGTCATTGAAGAATCCATGTGTTGAGATATGCAAGATATAGTCTCCCTTTCCGCTGCGTCTCTTGAAGGAAGACTCGGTTGCCATTAAATTCTCATATACCTGATGGGGTATAGACTTCCCTTTGAGCATTGAGGAAATTGTTTGCACTTCTAACTTCGTGAACGTCAGTGGAACCAAGTTCTCTCCTCTTTTTATAGCACTTCGTCTATTGTTGCCAATTGTAGCTTTGGTCGTCTGACCATAATCAATACCTCCCCATAGAGAAATCACCCTGACATTATTTGAATCACCAAACAATTGAGAATCCGCCAGGAGTTGTTTTTTATTATTCAAACTTGTCGGATCTTGAAGCAAGCGCAAATTAACTATGTCGCACAGATATTGATTATTACCCAAGTATAAAGAGCCGAGCGCTATCTGATTAAATTTACCAATGGGTAGATAGTAGACATTTGATACATTAGGAATAACTTTGCTGATGTTACCCCAAATAAAATCGGTTAGATTTTTATCGTGATAAATATCATCTATTGATTTCTGGAGAGTATTTTGGATTGAATTGATATTTCCTATGGGTACATAGACGACCCCCTTGCTCTTATTAAGAACAAGGGCGAATAATGAGCCTTTGTTTTCTATCAGTTCAACGACCGTTTCTTTGCTTGATAAACTCTTTTGCAAATGGTCATGCCGATAATTGCTTATATCCTTAGAGGATTTAAAGTCTGTACACCTCAAAGCCAACCTTTTCTCCAATTCGTTTATGCGTGCTTCAATTTTTGAGGTGTGCTTTATTATTCTTCCAGAGACGGATTCATATACTAAGTCTCTGCGACATTTAACCAATTCTTCATACAGTGCCGTAACCTTTTTATCGCCTGTCCTGGATATGCTGTTCTTAATAGCCAAGTTAGACCTTAACAATAGGCCATTTCTAAATAATATGTTGTCAAAGCATAGTTCGGCTAGTTTTTGGGTGGGATGTTTTTGAAGAGCTTCGATGGTCGCATTATGGGCCTTGTCAAATCCTGCGACAAAGTGTTCTCTTTGCTCGTCAGTCATAGATGGAATGTTGTTGGCAATTTGCTGACGCATGCCCATACAGTATTTCACAAGTTCGTATTCAAGTGTCTGCCAATCTTTTTCATCTTCATAATACCTGAATTTACGGCTGTAGTTTACGAGATATTCGAAATCATTTTCTGAATACCGATCATTCAAGTAATCTTCATATCTTTTGTATAGGTATCTACTGGTTTGTATGTCGTGTATCTCATAACAATAGTCGGACAATTCTCCAAGCACCTTACATTCATCAACAGACTGCATGCTTCTTGCTATTTCTACAGCCTGTTTTATTCTGGGATAAGCATTTAACAACTGTTTTTCCTGCAGCATCCAACCTATTAGCTTATTGAGGCATTTGACTTTGTAAGCAGGCCCAAACTCGTTCTTGTATACAATCCTGTCAACAAACTTACCCATAACAGATGGCTGTTTGGTGAGAGGTAAAATGTGAAATCACAATCGAATCATATTCAACTAACTCTTTGTGGTTAATTTCTGAAACAGATGTTCCCCATGTCATTTGATTGTATATCGCAACTAAGCTACTATCAAGAGATTGGGGCGAATAGTATTTCTTGTAAATGTTGAAATACTTTATCATGTTTGTTCTGTCTTCCATTATTTCATAGAATTGGTAGATTTGTCTGGACAGACCAAATTTTAGCATACGCTCCAAAGTGGGGGTATTCGAATCCTTCAAATATTTGGGAGCATGGTTCCATATATCAAGAAGAACTTTCTCTGCTTTACTGTAATCGCCTACGTGAATGTACGAATCAGCCAACTTGGATTTGTATTCCATCTCTAATGGAGAGTTGTTGATTACGTTACCCTTATATTCCATAAGTATAATGGCCTCATGATGTCTATTAGCTTTCTGCAATTCGTTGAACATTTTCAGCGTGGCCGATGCGTCCAGAGCCTCTAGTTCAGAAGGAATAGTCTTGTCCAATGCAAAAATGAGTACAAAAGCAAAGAACGCAACAGCAAAGAGAGTGATGCCAATATACCGCGCAAATGCTAAAAAATAATACGCATTCACGATAAACGCCCCAATTTTAGTATGTTTATGGGAACAATTTTCTGTAATTCGATTAATCTTCATACCTTTGCATGATGATTTCAATAATAAAGTTATTAAGCTTTGTGGTGACATGTCTCTTGGCCTATATAATAGTATATGACCATTGTGTCAACAAAGTTCCTCTGGCAAGTTCCTTCAAAAAACTTATCAGTGGCATTTTCACGTCGTCAATCTTATATATCATATTCGTCATATTGGTTGTTGGGGGAATATTTTGGATCATTTACGCTTTGATGCACAACGGCTCCCTATTCTAAATGAAATGTTAGCGACCGAGAGAACCGCAACAATTCGTCAGCTATAGATTGCTTTCTCCAAAAAGTATCATACAAAATGACATATGCTACTTTATGACTCCTGTCATCAACAGATACGGCATAAGTTCGATAGTACTTTGTGCTATCGGACTTATGCCGTATAAGTACTATAATACAGTGTTCCAGAATCAAGATATTTAGTCCCATAGTCGATTTCTTCAACAGAAGTTTCCTGAAGTCGGGAATGATTTTCTATGTTGTGTAACGCAGCACAAAAATCTAGGCGCGTTTTGCATTCTATAAGCAGAGTACCAATTGTTATCTTTTTGTGCAATGGGGAGGAGAACTCGAATAAATACCTATCGTTGTACTGATATATGGTATCAGCTTTCCAATTTGCAAGAGGTTTGAATTTGATATATCCGTCCGTATAGTAGTCTCCTGACTTTATGTTAGCAATATTCGCTTTTTTGCTGTTAAGGTTCTTGATAACATTGCCACTAAAATACAATCCGTACTGAATGAATACCGCCAAATAGATAAGAATACCAAACCAGCCGTATCTTCCGAACTTTCTTTCAGACTTTGGTATGTAATCGTTTAGTCTTTTTGAACGAAAGAGATACACCAAGAATAAAATTCCACCAAGAATGAATACAATCCACATTGCAGCAAGCCACCATGTTGGATAAGTACTTAAAAACGAAGAAGACCAACAGGTTAGTTGCATCAGTACATAGACTAATGAGAACTTGAGAATAGCTATTCCATATGGCTTTCGCTCTAATGTTTTACATATACCTATAAAGGCGTACAAATAGGTACACACGTCAATTATTTCAGCATAAACGACGAGAGGGGTCTGCATGTCGTAATAGTCATCATAAAAATATGTAGGAAATGCTGATACTGTTTTCTTCATACATAATACAATAAGCATCATGTATATAAACATATGAACCGTCAAAAAGAATGGTGGCTTTATGATTTGTTCCTTAGTTTTGTCCATATCAATACAAATATTAGAAGTCCTACTATAGTTAGAATAACAATAGCTTTTGGATTGCTGGTCTCATTAGCGTCTTGATCTGACTTAATAGGAATCTTTTTCGTAAAACTTTGTTTAATAGGAAACGAGTATTCTAATGTCGTTCTGACTTGGGGAGTTTGAGTAAAGGCGATATCTTGCATTTCGTTATAAATGCCATCAAGCCACCTGTACAAATCAGTCATTCCAAAATTCTTATAAGAATAATACATTGCATAGGATAACGAGCCATAACCTTTGCCTCTAATGATTACTTCTCTATTGCGTTGGAAGGATTTACATGCACTCAAGATAAGGATGTCTGCAATGCCTTGCTTCTTAAGGGGCATTTCTGTTTCTTCAACGTTTCGATGATCCAGTAAGTATTGCAATTTCTCACTTGAGAGGATATTAGTTCCAAATATACTAGCTCCACCTCTATATTTCGTCTTGTCTTTTTTTGAGCCCTTGTCCATTGAATCACTAAAACAGGCATCTATAGTGAGCAATACTAACCCATTTGTACCAGCAGCCTTTCTTATCAAGTTCAAGTAATTTTTCATCTCATCATCCCTAAGATGATTTCTTCCATCGTAAATTTGCGTTTGAGTGCTATAAGCATCATAAGGAACTAGGGCTTCATCTAGACTATCAATTTCTTCTTTATCATTCTGTGGCAACATTTGCTGCCCATGACACGAGAAGTGAATCAGAATGGTGTCTCCTTTATGAGTCTTATTGCATAGCGAAATAATGGATTCCTTGATATTCTCATGGGTCGCTTCCTTGTCTAAAAGCACCTGCAAATCATAGGAGGAAAGCATTTCTTTGAGCAAACCTATATCATTGACCGAACTGATCTCTTGCCATCCGCTGTCTTTAGGATAATGTCCAACACCTATCAATAATGCCTTTTTCTCGGAAAACGAAGATAGGCACTGCATTATACATACACATAACAATAGGAATCGCTTCATTAACTGAACATTTTAGTCATCAACATTATTTTCTCAAGCTCCTGACTTATCTTCTCTTCTGAGTATCCCATCCTCCCGAAACAATAGATGAATTTTTCTTCAACAACCGGATTGGCATTATTGGGATTGTCTCTTAGGCTTACTACAAGCTGGAATGCAGCAAGAAGTAGCATTGTTATTACTGAATCATCTATGCCATTGAGATCTGAATATATCGTGTTCTCACCTAGTATTTCAAGTTGACGTTTGCATTCTTCCCATTTTACATTCAAGGTTAAGACTGTTTGGTTAAATGCAACGTTCTTCAATATAGTGTTTTCCGACGCTCCACCCGACTTTGCTATAACATACAAGAGATTAATCGCAGAACAACGCTGCCTTTTCGTTAATCCGTTATATATGCCTCTAACAACATCCATAGGGTCACTTTCACTCAATCCCTGACTATGTGCTCCACTCATTGAAGACATATCCATATACCCAACATTTTGTTGATGTTCGGAAATCTTTTTATTACATACTTCTATAAATTCATTGGCAATATCATGTTGCATGAAAGCACTTAGATTCCTTAAGCCAGAGAATTGTTTCTTATAGACCAATTCTTTCTGAAAGAATTTATAATTCAATGTGATAGTCAGATTCCCTGTGCTATAATAGAATTGGATTAGCATATTTCTTCTTTCTTCCGACATTAGGTTCATCAACCTCGGTTCATCTTCAAATAGGGTAACCTCTCCCTTGCCATCAAGCATAATATCGTTAATTACTCCAACCAATATCTCAAATTTCTTATTAATCGGATTCCTTGACAATTCTTCTTTGTCCTTGACCAACTGTCTTGTGAATGGCACGAATATGAGTGCCAAAACAAATACGACCAGAAAGAATATTAATGTTATAGTCATTTTCTGAATTAGTTTTAGTTAACAATAAGCCATTGTATCATGCTAAGATATTATAGCCTCGCAAAGGTACGAAAAATTACTCATAATCAGTATGATTAGCTCGATTATTTAGCATAGTGTGCGGTATGACTTTGATACATCGTATCATTCTGTACACTTACTCTTTCTCATGCTTATTCATAGAGCATGAGATTTTTGTCTTAAAGTGTTAACCTTATGATCAATTGTGGTATTAGCTCATGTAAACATCATAAAAAACGAAGAAACATGAGCAGTTACAGTTACACTTACCTCAAGGAATATCTTCCTGTTAGATATTCTGCAACACTCAATCAGAAGAGTGATCGTCAAATCGTCTATGATTTCAAAGATGGCTATTGTGGCCTTTCCATAAAGAAGGCTTTTATTGATAGAATCAGAGAAATTCGCCAATGCTTTAATGGCTCTAATTGGCGCATCTGCTTCATTCCGGCTTCTACACACGCAAAGACTGTAGCTCGTTACAGGTCATTTGCAGAGTTTCTTCAGAGAGAGACAGGTATACCTTGCAGCATCTCGACAATCGAGCCTATCCACGATGAGGTCGCAGGACATCTTGGAGGGAAGAAAGCAAACCCTGCAGAGAACTTCAGAATTCAGAGCAGAGATGTTTCAAACATGAACATCATCCTTATTGATGATGTCATTACACGAGGAAACACATTTGTTCGAACAGCGGACAAATTGGTGGCTAATGGTGCCAATCAAGTCGTAGGGTTATTCCTCGCAAAGACGATAAATCCTGATTGGGTTTCATGTTCTGCATGATTTTTTACGAAAGTCATGTTAACCTTCCTACATCATCGGGTATTTACAAACGACAAACAAAATCTTCAAGTAATGAAAAATATTTATAACATCACCGAGTATCTCCCAGTAAGATACGATGCTACTCTCAAGCAGCAGCAAGACAGAGACATGTGTTTCGATTTTAAGGATGGAATTCTTAGCACAACAGTTAAGGAAGCATTCTTGAGAAAGGTAAACGAAATCACCAAAGGCGAAAAAGCTGGATGGACAATCTGCTTCATTCCAGCTTCTACAAGAGAAAAAACAAAGCGGCGTTTTTCAAAGCTTGCGGCAGCGTTAAAAGAGGTGGGCTACTCTGTAAAGGAGAACGCTGTTTTCAACGAGTATGACACGGAGGCTGGTCACATTAACGGAAAGTCAAGTAACCCGATATCATCGTTTGGGTTTGACAAGAATGCAGTAATGGGGCAGAAGGTGATTATAATCGATGACATCATTACCCGTGGCAAAACATTCAATATGACGGCAGAAAAACTTGAGTCACTTGGTGCATCTTGCGTAATAGGATTGTTTTTGGCAAAGACGATAAATCCCGACTGGGCTTCACGCAGTACATATTACGCAGAAGATTATGAGCCAGACTATAACGATTATGATGACTATGAGACTTACAAAAACTATAATGGCTCGTATGCACAAGACGTTGAAGGATGGAGCGACCAAGATATTGATGATGTTTTCGATGGTGATCCAGAGGCCTATTGGAACATTGACTAAACAGAATCACATTTAAAAGAAAGTAAAAATGGCATTAAACACAGTATTACTGATTACTCTTCAACAGCTGAAGGGTTTCGGAAACAAGACTATATTAGAACTTTCCAAGGTTCTAACAGCTCGAACCATAGACGACCTTTGTGAAGAATGGCATTCTTTAAATGGTAAAAAGTACGCAAAAATAACAGAGGACGATCTTTATAACGCAAACCAATACGCATACCGCATTATTGAAGCTTCAGAATTACAAGGAATTGGCATAATCTCGTATTACGATGAGAATTTTCCCGAAATATTGAAAAACTGCGTGGACGAGGATGGCAAACCAAACCCTCCCATAGTTCTTTACTATCGAGGTGATATCAACGCATTGGAGAAACCAGGTGTTGCCGTTATTGGAACAAGAGAACCAACGCCAATGGGTACAAAGGCAGGGATGTTTTTCGCCGGTGAATTGGCTAAAAGAGGATATAATATCGTATCTGGTCTCGCTGTAGGATGTGATGCAACAGGCCATGAAGGTGCATTGGCTGTCGATGGGACGACAACGGCCTTTTTAGCCAATAGCCTTGCGTGGAATGACATCTATCCCCAAGAGAATGTCGATCTTGCTCGTAGAATTGTAGAAAATGGAGGGCTACTTCTCTCTGAATATCCCCTTGGCTATAAGGGCGGGAAGTTTGCTTTCATAGCCCGAGACAGGCTCCAAGCTGGACTCTCATATGCGACATTGGTCGTACAGACAGGAGAACGAGGGGGTACTCTGCATGCTGTAAATGCTACGTTGGCTGCGAACAAACCATTGTATGCCATCAAGTACAACCACGATACAGAGCTTCAACATCAAAAAGTTCAGGGAAATATTAAACTTCTGAAGGAAGGAAAAGCTATGCCCTTCAATACCCAGAATATGTCTGAAAACTTTGACTATCTGGATAAGTATGTTGAAACTCACAACAAGCAGATGAACGCTGAAGGTTCCAAAGGACTGTTTGACTAAAAATTATGGGATATGAAGAATGTAATCTTTGACCTTGATTTGACGTTGGTTGATACAAGATGTTTGGAGAATGCCCGTCATACAAGAAATTGGGGAGAGGCTTATAGCCTAATCCCCAACACCACCCTATATGAAGGAATTGGAGCGGTTATGGATATCATCAGAAAGAACAATATAAATGCTGCAATAGTCAGCACATCTCCTCGTCCATATGTTGAGAAAATTGTTGATTATCATAAAATACCAGCAAAATGGATTATCAGCTATCATGATGCGAAGCCAATAAAACCGCATCCAGCACAAATGCTCATGGCCTTGCAACTGATGAAGGCATCTGCAAAAGACACAATCAGTTTTGGAGATAGATACATCGATATAGTTGCATCCAACGCTGCTGGGATTGAGAGTGTGGCATGTTTGTGGGGGACACAGGAACGTTCTGCTCTATTATCATCTTCTTACAATCACATCATTATAAAACCTCAAGAGATACTCACATTAATCAGATAAGTATGACCAATACGAATATTCCAAGAGTAAGTTTCTTTTTGAAAAGAGCAATCAGCGTAACGAAATTAAAACGAATGTTTTCGCAAAAGACTGGTATACCTACGACAAAGGCAGGTGTAGAACGCTAAATTGGAAGAATGATTATCAATGCAATTTTTTCAAAAGATAATCATAAGGTGAGAACTGGAGTGTTCATTTCAGTTTTCACTTTTTATTATATAAACCAATAAACAGAAACTCATGCAATTAATGACAAAATTCATAGAATCAAAAGAAGGGCTGACTATGATTAGGGCTCAAGTCAAAACATCAAATGGTTGGCAGAACAAATACTTTGTTATTGATACAGGGGCAACAATATCATTGTTCAGCCCTGAAGTATGCAAGACAAGAAATATCTGTGATAGCATTATGGATCTGAGTGGCAACATTCTAGTATCCCAAAGATGCACAACAATACTTTCATTAGCCGAAAAGGATATGAGCATTGATGGTCATGTCGTTGATTACGAAATATTTCCCAAAATTGCTGGGAAACAAGTATCTGGCTTATTGGGTGTAGATTTTTTTATAAAGAATCGCATTATTTTGGATTTTGACAATGGCGAAATGTATCAAAAAGAGGCATGTAAGGTCGCAGCAAACAATCTTACATTTGTCCCCATGAAAGTAGGAATAAAAGGATTTCTTATCCCAACTATATCTCTTAGTTGTAATAATCACGAGTTAACTTTTATTGTAGATACTGGAGCAACGAGCAATATGATAACACATACTATCTACGATATGAACAAAAAAATTAAAGATATAGAGCCTTATATTATGAAAGGTCTGGTCAGCTGTTATCTTGCGAAAGAGTGCGAATTGGAGTTTCAAATAAAAATGTCATATGCGGGAAGGCTTATTAAGCACATATTTCTTGATGTATTTACATTCGTTGAACATGGATCTGCCATTAGCAAAACCTCTGTTTTAAATGCAGTACATGGTCTGATTGGAAATGATTTCATTCATAAGAACAAATGGATAATTGACTTTGCAGAAGAAAAGATTTTCAGAAAGTTAGAGTGAGCTAGTTAACCTTTTCTTAGTTTTGGTATTTACTGATGTAACACATAAAAAGAACGATTATGAATACAACAGTAAAAAGCATCTTAAATGGTTGGAAGAAATCTATTGAGAAGTACAACAAACTCGACTCATGGAAAGTTAGAGAACAGCTTTCTACAATAGGAAAATATTTGCATTGTAACGATGATTCCAAGATTATTGTAAGAATGGTACATCTCGTACGAGACAGTGCGATTTGTCCGAATCCCAATATGGTACAAATTCTTTCCTTAATTAACAAAATCTTGAATATGGATGAAGTATCCAAAATGTCAGTCTGCCTTTTTACGAAAGAAATCAAAGGAAGAGTTAAGCTACAAGGACAGGGAGAGCGCTTCAAAGGAGAGACAAGGCGCTTGTTTGATGAGCGTCTGCGTTTTAAAGACAACATGCTTTTGAGAAACTTTGACATTGAAACTGAAAATCCAAAGGACTCACGTAAAGTTCGTAGAATTGTAGAAAAGCGCATGTGTCAGGCGTATCATCGTAGAAACAGACGAGTAGATTATGATGGTTCACAAAGAAGAAATGAGCATTACTGGATGAATAGAGCAACATCTTTCCAACTTTACAACATCGGACAAATGGAAAATGTCGGTTCTGTTTCCAGAGGCTACTCGACACATTGGAAACGTGAATATGACGAACTTACTGGGCAAGTTGTCTTTAAGAAGAAGATGGCGTATTCATCTGAAGAGGAGGCTATGAAGGCTGTAAAGGAGTGGAAGACAAATCATTTAGAAGATAAACGTGACATAACAGCTTATAAGTGTGCGATATGCAAAAAATGGCATATTGGACATAAGTCGAATACAAAAGAATGTAGGAATGAGACTTTTGCGTGGAAAGTGAAATGAGGTCTCTTACACAGTTTATGAAGATTCTTCTGAACCTCCGTCATTCTCTGCAAAAACATTCTGACAGTGAAAAGACTGGCGGTATATAATGATTGTGTCAAATCAAAGTGAAAAATATGCCAGAGCTTGCTTCCCCAAAGAACTCCTTTTGTAGTGGCAGCCAGATGCGGTTTTCAAAAACCGGTAATTAGGCTTACCTATTTTGAAAATCGTTGTTTTAGTACAATAGTCCGTTAATTTTTTCGTAGGAGCACAAGGCTAGAAGCAAACCATAGGAAGTATCGCGAATAAGATAGGACACAACTAATAGAAAACAAACGATTTATGTAACAAAATATAATATCTAAAATCGGCTATCTCGCTGATTTTCAAAATCATAAGATAGTGAATGAAATATTTGAATTCGCTGCTGATACAGCATAAAATTTTACGAAATATTGACTATATAGTGCAGTATTTAATATGGCTCTACTTTCCTCAAACGGGAACTTCTTATTTGAACTAAGTATCCATTCATAAATGGGGCTTTACTCACTTTATACCGCTCATATAGTCGGTGTCCTTCGGTCGAAGGACGCAAACATAAACGCTCATCTGGGAAAAGTATAATGGGCATCCGACAGCATGTAAGTCATACTTCGCTGACGATAGAGAGTTTTGTTAGTATGATTCATCTATAACTATTCCCTGACTTCATCACTTTTCTGCGTCATTACATAGCGCATATTGAAAACCAATGAATTACATCGAAATTATGGGCGGCTTTGGGTGGTGCATTGACGAAGTCTGGAATAAATTTTGAAAGGTTTACGATTTTAGCAAGTTTTCTTACATATATGCGTCAAGCCCCGGCAGCGATTGCTGTCGGGGCTTGTATGTTCTCACGTCGAGAGGTGGGTATCAATCTTCGAAGAGTGAGAGCGTGGGTGTACCCTCCTCTTCAGTGGAGGCATCGGTAGATACGTCATCGTCGGCATCGGGATCATCCTCAGCATCGGCAGATGCAGCATCGGGGAAACGCGTAGGCTCAAGTTCTTCGATTTTGTCTACACTGAAGGTTGTCAGACGCTTGCCCTTAGCCTTAAATCCCTTCACAGCAATAAATTGCTCCACGTCAACCTCCATCGGTTCGCGGAAAGAGTCGGCCCCACCGAATGTTACGAGCAAGCGAGGGTAAACTTGGTCGGTGAGTAGTACAAAACGCGAATTCGCATTTTCGCCGACGAAACTCTGCGGACGTGTCTGCGGCGTTCGTTCTAGGCAGAAACGCTTCACGTAGGGATAGCCTTGCTGGTCAGCATCGAAGAGCACACAGCTCCACACTTTGTGTTCATTATACTTCTCCACGCGGAGTATGCCCGTGGGCTCATAGTGATTATTCACGTCGAAGTTGGTGGTATAGTACTGTCCGTTGTCGAGAACGATGAGCACGAGATCGTCGGAATGGAACTCGCCAAGATACTGTCCGCGTGCATCGTAGTTAAGACGTTGTACGTCGTGGTCGAACCATACTTTGCGACCGCCCAACGTTGACGCGCCATGTGCTTTTAGAGTAATTTTGTGTACATCGAGACGAGTCAGTAGGTTGCCTCGGCTTTGGCGTCCCTTCACGAGAATTTCGCCGAAATCCTTGTCCATACTGATGCGTTTGAGCTTCGGGTTGGGTCGGAAGGTCACTTTGATTACTTCGGCCTCGCCATTGGGATTGGCTGTAAAGTAGAGCACCTTGCTGCCAGGAGTACCCATCGTGACATCATATTCACGATCGTGCGTAATAGAAGCCACGTTGAAGCGCTTAATATAGCAGGCATTGGTGGCTCCGTCGCGATATACGGCATTGTAGATAATACGTTTGTCGCCACGTTTGAACACGGCAATGTGAATCACCTCCACCCTTTTCTTGCGTTCGGCCTTAGCGCGTTCGGTCTCGCCGATGAATACTTTTTCTTGCACACGGGTCACCTTGTAAGTTCCATCGCGATAGAAGATGATCACATCATCGATGGGCGAACAGTTCTCCACGAATTCATCTTTCTTCAAGCCCGTACCCATGAAGCCATTTTCGCGGTCAATGTAGAGTTTCTCGGTAGCCTCAATCACCTTTGTGGCTTCAATGTTGTCGAACGAGCGAATCTCCGTGCGGCGCGGATATTGTGCAGCATATTTGTCATAAATGAGGCGATACCAATTAGCGGTCACTTCCACCATGTTGTGCAAGTCGTGGTCGATGCGCGCCACTTCCTCATTCATGCGAGCAATGAGTTCCTCTGCCTTGTCCTTATTAAACTTTAGGATGCGTCCCATTTTGATTTCCATGAGACGCAGAATGTCGTCGCGCGTCACTTCACGATAGAACGTGGGCTTAAAAGGCTCCAACCGCTTATCAATGTGAGCCACGGCAGCATCCATGTCCTTCGCCTGCTCAAAGGGACGGTCTTTATAGATGCGTTCTTCTATAAAGATGCGTTCAAGCGAAGCGAAATGAAGGCTCTCCATAAGTTCGTTGCGACGAATACGCAGTTCCTGCTCAAGTAGCCAACGCGTATGATCCACCGAGCGACGTAGCACTTCGCTCACGCTGAGAAACTTTGGCTTTTTTTCGTCAATCACACAACAGTTTGGGTTCAAGCTCGTTTCGCAGTCGGTAAAGGCATAAAGTGCATCGATGGCCTTGTCGCTCGATGTACCAGGTGTGAGATGTACATGTATTTCAGCTTCAGCGGCCGTATTGTCCTCCACCTTGCGAATTTTGATTTTACCTTTCTCGTTGGCCTTGAGTATAGAGTCTATCAGCGTAGAGGTGGTCTTGCCAAAGGGTATCTCGCGAATCACGAGGGTTTTGCTATCGAGCTTTTCGATTTTTGCTCTTACTTTCACAGCGCCTCCGCGCATACCATCATTGTAACGCGAAACGTCAATAGATCCTCCCGTCTGAAAGTCGGGATAAAGATGAAAATTCTCTCCGTGCAGATACTTGATAGCGGCCTGACATAGTTCGCCGAAGTTGTGGGGAAGAATCTTGGCCGAAAGCCCCACGGCAATACCCTCTGCGCCTTGTGCTAGGAGCAGGGGAAATTTCACGGGGAGAGAAACTGGCTCCTTCTTTCGTCCGTCGTAGGACATTTTCCACTCCGTGGTTTTAGGATTAAACAGCACGTCAAGGGCAAACTTCGAGAGGCGTGCTTCGATATATCGCGGAGCAGCGGCCGAATCGCCCGTAAGGATATTTCCCCAGTTGCCTTGACAGTCGATTAGTAGATTCTTCTGCCCAAGTTGCACCAGCGCATCGCCGATAGAGGCATCGCCATGGGGGTGGAATTGCATGGTATGTCCCACGACGTTGGCCACCTTATTGTAGCGTCCGTCATCAAGCAACTTCATTGAGTGGAGTATGCGTCGCTGCACGGGTTTGAGTCCGTCACCCAAGTGGGGAACAGCACGTTCAAGGATTACGTAAGAGGCGTAGTCCAGAAACCAGTGTTGGTACATACCCGTAAGCTGTAGCGTACCATCCTCGGCTTTTACGTCGGTGGGATGGTAGTCGGAGTGTGCTTCGGTGGGTTCGGTGTTTTGCTTCAGTTCGTCGCTCATCGTTTATTGTATAGAGAGAGGTCGCAGTTACTCTGCTTTCAGATTATCTGTATTACTTCTTACTAGAAGTGAGTAAGAATGTATTTTTACTTATTACTTAAAATTCTCAGCATCTCGTGGGCAGCCCTTTCTGGAGCGCCCGCTGATCCGAGTCGCCGCGCCACGAGATCGTAGCCCTCGAGCTGCTCCTTGCGATCAACCGATTTGAGGGGGAGAATGCGCTCGAGCTGTCGGCGCAGTTCCTTCACGTTCATCTGCGATGCCACAAGTTCGGGCACTGCCTCACGCTCCGCTATGAGGTTGATCAGCGAGATGTAGGGCACCTTAAGGAACAAGGGTCTTAAGAGCGAGATGAACCACCCCATGCGCATATAGTAGCACACCACCTGCGGCACACGGAAAAGTGCTGTCTCGAGTGTGGCGGTGCCACTCGTCACGAGGGCAGCATGGGCATGTGAGAGTAGCGAGTAGGTGCTCTCTTCAGCAAGCATGACGCGCTGCATGCCAATGCCCGAGGAGATGATGATTTTCACATAAAACATCACATCATCAAGAAGGAGGTTGGGCACCGTGGCTATCACCAGTTTATAGTCAGTGAAAGGCTCAGCAGCCTGGAGCATGCGGCTCAGATTGTCCTTAATCTCCTGTCGGCGCGAGCCTGGCAGCAGGGCTATCGTACGTCCATCGTCAGCGGGAGCACCGTGACGGGCTATGTAGTCACTCACCTCGTCCATCGTGGGGTTACCCACGTAACTTATGGGGTAGTGGTGTTTCCTCTCGAAGAAGTCCACCTCGAAAGGCAAGATGGAGAAGAGCCTATCTACATCGCGACGGATTTGGCGAATGCGGTGCTCCTTCCAAGCCCATATCTTGGGCGAGATGTAATAGAACACAGGGCAAATATTGCGGCGCTTCACATAGCGTGCCATCTTCAGGTTGAAACCCGGATAGTCCACGAGCACCACGGCGTCGGGGCGCCACTCCTCGATAGCTCGCTTGCAGTTTCTCATGCCGCGCAGGATAGTGGGCAGATGGAGTGCCACCTGCACGAATCCCATGTACGCCAAGTGGCGATAGTGACATAGGAGCGTGCCACCCTCGGCTTGCATTTTGTCGCCACCATAGTAGCGAAATTCAACTGTGGGGCACTCCCGTTTGATGGCCCGCATGAGGTGGGCAGCGTGAAGGTCGCCACTAGCTTCGCCGGCAATGAGGAATATTTTCATATCGTTACGGATTGGAAAGAAATGCATGGGCTCTCAAGCCCGCCCTTGCGCCTCCAGACTCGGTGTATCTGACGCGCTAGTCTGATACGACCAGAACGCGAGCAAGGGATACTAACATAAGCAGGGAACTCTTTTATGCTTGACTAGAGCCACAATTTAGAGTATCTCGCGCAGCAAAGACACTAGTTCGCGTGCTGTCACGTCGAGTTGTGTGGGCGTTACTGCCACATAATCGTGGGCCAATGCCCAGCGGTCAGTGTCCTCGGCCTCGGGTTCTAACTCGCGACATTCGCCCGCAAGCCAATAATAGTCTCCGCCATAAGGATGGGTGCGATGCTCCACCTCGTTTTGCCAACGCGAGTGAGCCATACGACACACCTTGATGCCTCGAAATTTCGGAGCTAGAGGGAAATTGATGTTCAGACACGTAAACTCGGGTAGCCCCACAGCAATGGCTTTAAACATAAAGTCCACCAGGTAGGGACGCAGAGGTTCAAAGTCGGCCTCCATGCGATGGTCGCATAACGAGAATGCCACAGAAGGGTAGCCCTGAAGAGCCCCTTCAATGGCCACCCCCATCGTGCCCGAATAGTGAGCGTTTACCGAGGAGTTGTCGCCATGATTAATGCCACCAACGACGAGGTCGAACTTGCGATCCTTAAAGAGATTGAGAGCCATCTTCACGCAGTCGGTCGGGGTGCCCGAACAAGAGCATACAGTGAGACCCTTCTCCTCGCGCAGCACCTTGTAAGTGAGCGGACGCGATGAGGTGATCGAGCAGCTGAATCCGGAGCGCGCAGAGTCGGGCGCCATGACAAGCATATCGGCAAAAGGACGCAAAGCCTCAATGAGAAAGTTAATACCGGGCGCATCTACGCCATCGTCGTTGGAGATGAGTATGTAAGGACGCATATAGTTGAAAATGATGAAACGTATGAACCTACGCCGACAAGCATTGTGCTCACGCGCGTGACGTATAAGAGGTATGCAAAATTACAAAAAATACTTTAGCTATGGATTGTTAGCCGAATTTTTCTTACCTTTGCATCTCACCAAGTAGGGACAAGAGCACAGGGGAATGCTATTGGTGGCCATAAAGCTACAAGCCTTCCCCGCTATGGAGTGCCCAAAAGGGTATCTCTTTAGGCGCTCGCCACCCCCTCATCCTTAACCCCTTTTAGCATCATGAGCAAAATCATTGCTTTAGCCAACCAGAAAGGTGGTGTGGGCAAAACCACCACTTCTATGAACCTCGCAGCCTCACTAGCCACGCTCGAAAAGCGCGTGCTACTGATTGACGCCGACTCACAGGCCAACGCCTCGTCGGGGCTGGGAGTGGACCTGAGCAAGGTGGACTGCTCCATCTACGAATGCCTCATCAACGGAGCCGACGCTCACCAGGCCATCTATACCACCGACATTGACCGACTGGACATCATCCCTTCGAACATCAATTTGGTAGGCGCAGAAGTAGAAATGCTTAACTTTGAAAGGCGAGAGTTTATCCTCAAGAATCTGCTCAAGCCCCTCAGCAACGAATACGACTACATACTCATAGACTGCTCGCCATCGCTCGGTCTCATCACGGTGAATGCCCTCACGGCAGCCAATTCCGTGATTATCCCCGTACAGTGTGAATACTTTGCCCTTGAGGGTATATCGAAACTACTCAATACCATCAAGATTGTAAAGAAAAAGCTCAACCCTGAGCTAGAAATCGAAGGATTCCTACTGACCATGTACGACAAACGTCTGTGTCTAGCCAATCAAATCTACGACGAAGTGAAGCGCCACTTCCAAGAACTCGTGTTTAAAACGGTCATCCAACGCAACGTCAAACTTAGCGAGGCTCCTAGCCACGGACTGCCCGCCATCCTCTACGATGCAGAATCGACCGGAGCGAAAAACCACCTCCTGCTGGCCAAGGAGATTATCAAAAAGAACGAAAGACGGGGCTAACCTCGCCACACTGCCACACCGCACAAACAGACGCCACGTGGCAACGCTATTCCACCATAAACCTGACTACTTCCCATCATAGACATGGCACACAAGAAATTCCCTGCATTGGGACGCGGACTCGATGCCCTCATCTCCACCGAAGAAGAGGTTCACGCCAACGGCTCTTCGAGCATCAACGAGGTGCCGGTGTATAAAATCAAAGCAAACCCCAACCAGCCGCGTCGCGAATTTACACCTGAAGCTCTCGAAGAACTGGCTGAAAGCATACGCCAAATAGGCATTATACAGCCCATCACCCTGCGGCTCATGGAGGACGGTACCTACCAAATCATTGCTGGTGAACGACGTTGGAGAGCTGCCCAGATAGCTGGTCTTACAACCATTCCGGCCTATGTGCGCACTGCCGACGACGAGAAAATGATGCAGATGGCTCTCGTAGAAAACATTCAGCGAGAGGACCTCAATGCCATAGAAATAGCTCTAGCCTACCAAAACCTCATTGAGCAATACGACCTCACACAGGACAAACTCTCTGAAAAGGTGGGAAAAAAACGTGCTACTGTAGCCAACTATCTGCGTCTACTGAAGTTACCGGCACAAGTGCAGGTGGCACTACAAAACAAAGAGGTAGATCAGGGGCATGCCCGTGCTCTATTGGGACTCGACAAGCCCTCGCTCCAAGTAAAACTCTTCAATGAGATAAAAGAAAAGGGATACTCCGTGCGCCAAGTGGAGGAAATGGTCAAGGCTCTCAACAACGGCGAAACACTCAAAAGCGGTCGACACACGCTCAAAAGCAAAGGGGCGAAGCGACTGCCTGAGGAATACACCGAACTGCGCAACCGACTGTCTGAACGATTCAGCACAAAGGTACAGATGACTTGTTCGCAGCAAGGCAAAGGAAAAATAACCATTCCCTTTGCCACAGAAGAAGAGCTTGAACGAATCATCACAATGCTAGACAAAATCTAAAAGTCCCCCTACAACAACCCTCCCGTGCAGGAATAGTAGAAAACTATCATGCGCACCTCAAGGCTGCCCCATGGCATTAGTCTTTGAAAAGTTCTATATCTGCTAATGAGGTAGAATCTATAGATACTCCTTAGCAAACTCACCCTAAGAAAATTGGACGAACTCAAGCACATATGCCGTCTGCTAGCCGCTCTGCTCTGCCTCGTGCTGAGCACCATCACAAGCTACGCCGCAGACCGATACAATGCTGAAGTCGGAATTCCATTCCGGGCTTCGGCTTTGACCGTTTTATCCATAGCAGAGCCACTCGAGAATGCTTCGCTGCCTATCACAGACGGGCACACCGAAGTGACCGACACTGTGAAGAGCTATGAACAGATGGCACGTGAGCTCCAGGAGGAGTACCCCTTCGAGTTGTCTGATCCCGATTCAACGGGCGGCCACAATGCAGACTCGTTGTCAGTCCCCATTGATACAACACGCATAGGCCACTTGGCCGACTCGCTAAAACTTCCGCTGAAAGCCCTTCCCAAACCACGCTTTGTACCCAACCCCACACGCGCACTATGGCTCTCACTCGTATTGCCCGGCGCAGGGCAAATCTACAACCGCAAATATTGGAAACTGCCTTTCATCTACGGCGGATTCCTTGGCTGCGCTTACGCCTTGATGTGGAACCAGATGATGTATCGCGACTACTCGCAAGCCTATCTTGACATCATGGACGACGACCCTAACACGCATTCGTATCTTGACATGCTTCCGCCCCGCTACGACATTACAGGGCGCGAAGAGCAATTTAAAAATCTCTTTAAACGCAAGAAGGACTACTACCGCCGTTACCGCGATCTCAGTGCCTTCTGCTTCGTAGGCGTATATCTGCTGTCGGTCATCGATGCTTACGTTGATGCCCAGCTCTCCGTGTTCGACATCTCGCCCGACCTCTCTATGAGCGTGGAACCCGCTGTAATTGGCGCTCCGACCATGCTCGGATCGACGGGACGAGCCGCCTATGGTGTGGGCGTGGGACTACGATTCTAATCTTTGCGACAAGACTTCTTGCCAACGAGATGACACTTCCTCACAAAGGGAAAGACACTCTCACATACTTTTCTAGAACAAGAAGTAGCCCCTCGTCCCTCACATTCCTAGGCGCGAGTCTCCTAACTTGCTCCTGACCGAACACGCGTTTTCCACACTGCGCGCCTGCCTCACCCCCTTACAACAAACTCTGAATGAAACGATTCAAGACATTGATCCTTGCTCTGGCTACAGGTTTCCTTACAGCCACCGCACAGAGCATTGACGACAAAATTACCGTACACGACGATCACAACGGACACGATGAGGTGATTGACTTGCCCGAAGGCATGACTCTCACCTGCGATTCGCTACTAGGCGAATGGATGGCCAAGAAATATCTCTACCCCGACACCACCTGCGTAAACCCCGACTACAATCCTACCTTCACACCCGAGGAATACCAGGAGCGTCTGCGCCGTATGCCCGTAGTGATGGAAATGCCCTACAACAGTGTGGTGCAGAAATTTATCGATCAGTATAGCGGACGCTTGCGTCGCACGGTATCCTACGCTTTAGGAGCGGGAAATTTTTACATTCCTATCTTCGAGGAAGCACTCGACTATTACGGACTGCCACTCGAGCTGAAGTATCTCCCCGTCATTGAATCGGCCTTAGAACCGCGTGCCAAAAGCCGCGCAGGAGCTGTGGGACTATGGCAGTTTATGCTCGCTACAGGCAAACGCTATGGTCTCAAGGTGAATAGCCTTATTGATGAGCGACAAGACCCCTACAAAAGCAGTTGGGCTGCCGCTCGCTATCTGCGCGACCTCTACAATATTTATAAGGATTGGAGCCTTGTGATTGCAGCCTACAATTGTGGTCCTGGCACGATAAACAAGGCCATTCATCGGGCTGATGGAGTGCGCGACTACTGGACCATCTATCCCTACTTGCCCAGCGAAACGCGTGGCTACGTGCCAGCATTCATCGCTGCCAATTATATCATGAATTACTACTGCGACCACAACATTTGTCCGATGAAGACAAAGATGCCCATCACCACCGACACCGTGAGCATCAATCGCGACCTCCACATCACACAGATTGCAGAGCTTTGCAACATCAATAAGGATGCTATCCGCGCCCTCAACCCGCAGTATCGTACCGACCTCATACCTGGATCAGCTGGTTCTATGACGCTCTGCCTACCTATTGAAGTGCTCAACACTTTTATCGACCTCAAGGACTCCGTCTACAACTATAGAGCCGATGAGCTCATGACGCGACGCGCCACCGTAGAAGTGAACGATAAACTCGATAATCGCAGTCAGGCAGCACGCCACCGCAGCCAATCAGTAAGCCAGAACAAATCGAAAGATTCGACCTCGTCGGCCAGCATCTCTAAAAAGAACACGACTTCCTCAAACTCTTCAAGCAGAAGGGAAAAAAGAAAGAGCCGCAACGACGATAACAATTCGAAGAACAGAAGCAAAAACAAGAGGGGAAGCAAAAGCCAAACGGTCACCGTGAAAAAGGGCGACACGCTCATTGATATAGCTAAACGCAACGGAACCACCGTAGAAAAGCTCAAAAAAGCCAACAAAATTAAGGGCAACATCATCAAGGCTGGCGACAAACTGAAAACAAAATAACAACACGCGACAATCTCGTCCTGAGTGAGTCGACAAAGAGTAGGCATTACTCCGCTCAAACAACATGAGCGGGTAATGCCTATTTTATTTTTAACAAAATAAGGAAACTATACCAAAATAATTTGTACTTTTGTGCTATCGTGACATCAATTCCCCCACAGCTATGACACTAGATACCTCCCATAAAGCCCTCTCGCCTCAAGAACAGAAGGATGAGGAAATGATCAGCACCGCTTTTCAGCACCTGCTCGACACTTATTTAGCCTCCAACCACCGCAAGAAAGTGGACATCATCACCAAGGCTTTCAACTTTGCAAAGGAAGCCCACAAAGGCGTGCGCCGACGCTCGGGTGAGCCTTACATTCTCCACCCTATCGCCGTGGCACAGATTGCTTGCGGTGAAATAGGATTGGGCTCGACCTCCATCTGTGCGGCCCTACTACACGATGTGGAGGAAGATACCGACTATACGAACGAAGACCTTTGCAACCTCTTCGGACCTAAGATTGCCAACATCGTGGAGGGAGTTACCAAAATATCGGGCGGAATCTTCGGAGATAGAGCCTCACTGCAAGCCGAGACGTTCAAGAAGTTGTTGCTCATGATGAGCGACGATATTCGCGTGATTCTTATTAAAATCTCTGACCGTCTGCACAATATGCGCACGCTTTCGAGCATGCTGCCATCAAAGCAGTATAAGATAGCGGGCGAAACGCTCTACATCTTCGCACCCATCGCCGACCGACTAGGGCTTAACAAGATCAAGACAGAACTGGAGAATCTGAGCTTCAAATATGAACACCCAGACGACTACAACGCCATCCTGCACAAGCTCGACGAGAGCCACGTAGAACGCGACGACATCATAGCTAAGTTTACACCTGCCATCTGTGAACGGCTTGATAAGATGGGCGTGAGGTATACCATCCGCGCTCGCATCAAAAGCCCTTACTCTATATGGTGTAAAATGCAAAAAAAGCATATTCCCTTCGAAGAAGTGTTTGATATCCTAGCCATACGCATCGTGTTCACACCAGCCGATCGAAAGCATGAAAAGGACGAATGCTTCCGCATCTATTCGGCACTGACTGAGATATACAAACCCCACCCCACGCGCTTCCGAGATTGGCTATCCAACCCTAAGACAAATGGCTACCAGGCATTACACAATACGTTTATGTCGAAGCAAGGCAAGTGGATTGAAGTGCAAATTCGCTCCGACCGTATGGACGACATTGCTGAAGTGGGATTTGCCGCTCATTGGAAATATAAGGACAAGGATGCGGAATACGATGAGAACGAACTCGACAAGTGGCTCAACTCTATCAAAGAGATTCTCGACGACCCACAGCCCGACACGCTCGATCTCCTCGACAATATCAAGCTCAATCTCTATGCCTCAGAGATTATGGTATTCACTCCGAAGGGAGAACTCAAGACGATGCCCAAGGGTGCCACCGCGCTCGACTTTGCCTATTCTATCCACTCCTTTCTCGGATCACACTGCTTCGGAGCCAAAGTCAATCATAGACTAGTGCCGCTGAGCTACGTACTCAAGAGTGGAGACCAAGTAGAAGTGCTCACATCGCGCACACAACACGTGCAGTCTGAATGGCTCAACTTTGCCACTACAGCCAAGGCGCGAGCAAAAATTCAAGCCTACCTACGCCGCGAAAGCCGTGAAAAACAAAAGCGCGGAGAAGAGGTGTTACGTCTGTTCCTCTCGAGCCACGACCTAGAGTACTCCACAGGACTGCTCGACAAGCTACGACGCCACTACAATGCCATATCCAACGAAGAGTTTCTCTTCAGTTTGGGCGACGACAAGATTACGCTGGGCGATGACACTCTACTTTTTCTCCAAGGACGAAAGCAGAGCAAAGGCTTCATCAGCATGCTCACCTCCTTCATTGGCAACAATAAAAATGGAAGTCAACACTGCCAATCGCTCACGGGCGAAGCTCTCGATGATGCACAGTGGGCAAAGAATCTCAACCGCAAAGAGGTGCTCGTGCTCAACGAGGAGGTGCTCTGCAAGTGCACAATAGACCCCACGTGTTCGCCCATCCCTGGCGACGACGTGCTAGGCTATATCACCGATGATGGCGGTCTGCAGCTCCACAAGCGCAGCTGTGAAACTGCCGTAAAACTCAAGACACGCTATGGCAACAACATCATTGCCTGCTCTTGGGACACACACAAAGTGATGCGCTTTGACGCACAATTTGAAATTGAAGGCATCGACGCACAAGGTGTACTCTATGCCATTGCCGATGTGCTCCACAAACTCACACATTTCGTTGTGAAGCGCATTACGCTCGACACCAACGATGGTATTTTCGAGGGACGCATGACAATCTCAGTCTATGACACCGAAGATGTTGACAATATCTGCCGAGAACTCATGCAAATCGAAAATGTGAAAAAAGCCGCCCGAGTATAGCACCGGTCTTCACATCGACATCTCGAACGAGCATGTTGTGCCTCCATAGGCAGTGGGGGCGAAGCGTCTCGCTTCGGCTTGGTACGCGAGGCTCAATGGCGAAACGTGGCAAAACTTTAGCGCTGCTTCGCGGCACAGAGCCACTCAGCACCGCGCCGAAGCGAGACACTTCGCCCCCACTGCCTTTAAAGTTAGCACTTGATTAGTGATGGTTCAGCCGATACGGGGTCAGCGGATATTTCCGGTTGAGCACATTACGTATAAAAATCCTGCGCGCATAGTTGTTTAGGAATATATTTTTAAGTTCCGCCCTCTGCTCATCGCATGAGTAACTTACATGACATGTCCACATTATAGTCCTTACCCCATAACGAAGTATAGCAGAGGAATTTATCGTTCACAGATCCCCATCTTCCCATTTACAGATCGTCATCTTTCCATCGTTCAACGCCCATTGGTAGCTTTACCGCTGCCGTCCGGTAGCTCTACCACTGCCGTGCGGTAGCTTTACCGCTGCCGTCCGGTAGCTCTACCACTGCCGTGCGGTAGCTCTACCGCTGCCGTGCGGTAAAGCTACCACAGGCCTGTGTACGACGGGAAAGTCTTCATCAAGAAACGAAAAGACCTAGGTTTTAGCGTGATAATGACGAAGTTCGGAGCACTCCGTTCACAACTTACATATTCACCCGTTCGCAAGGGGGAATGTCCATCTATGCAGAAAGACAATTCTCGTTCCCTGAAATAAGACTGTATCTTCACTCAACAGCCTTACTGCAACATGGAAATGGGTAAACGGGGACGCGTCGTCCACAGAACCAATAACAATCCCCCTACAACAACATCAAAGGCCCACACCCCATTTCAAGGTGTGAGCCTTTAATCTTTTCAAGCGAACGCGACAGAAAACGTTATTCCTCTACGTCACTCCATTCAGCATCGTCCCAGCCCTTCTGATCTGAGAGTTGTGGCTTTGAGCTTACTTCATCTTTTGTGCTTAAAGCCATCATTCCCTCTGTCAGAATGCGGATGACCATAGTCTGAGGGGCAGTATATATCTTCTTCATTGTATCTGATCTTTTTTCTTTATTCATAATGTTACTTAGTGAGTAGAGCAAGCCTCTTTCGCCCTGCTTACTTCACCATCACTTTCTTACCACCTACAATGTACACACCCTTGGCAGCACCATTGAGCGTGCTCACGCGGCGACCATTGATGTCGAAGATAGGAACTGCTTTGTCAGCGATAGATGCTTGCTGGATGCTGGTGGTAGTGCCATTTGCCAAATCGGAAAGAGAGAATCCCTTTGCCATACTCTGACTTTCAGTAACGGGAAGAGCTAAGTAAGCCTTACCAGCTTTATTCATAAAGGCTGCACCATTTTCAGCCCCCCAATAGAAGCCAAGATTGGCATCATTGTCATCGTATGAAAGCTTGTAGTACTTATAGTTACCCTCGCCAGCATTAGTCATAACATCTGTAGTAGTTCCGTGAAGGAGGTTGTCGACGGGAGCAGTTTCGTCAGATGAGCCCCAATAGAGACCATAGTTCCCCTTTGTTGCACTTAATACGAGCGCCGTCTTAGCAGGAACAAGAGTTCCCTCTGTATAAGTTTCTGTAAGCGCAATGCCATCACCATTCTTGACAACAACAGATCCTGTCATGCCCTCAGGCATAAAGAATGCATCAGCACCATAGTATGTAGCATATTGAGCATCGCTCACGCTAATATTATCCTTATATTCATCACTATTGATGTCGCCAGACCAAACGTTCAATTCTTTAGTAGACACGCTATTTTGTACGAATGTACAAGGATAGCCTATAACATCAACATAGGCTCCCTTACGGAAAGTATCAAACTGAGTTGGCTTGTATTTGTTAAATACAACAATCGTATTCTTACCAACAGTAATTTCACCTTTTTGGTTTACGAAGTCTGATGTCACCGTAGCCATTGATACCTTCACGCGCATACTTTCGTATTTGTCGATATCGTTCAATAAATTTGCGAGCTCTACATCGATGCAAGGTATATCTGCGCCATCTACAACATTGATATCACCATCAAGCGAAGTAATCTGATTCTGTCCATTGAACACCTGGTAAGCAACACTAGCTGTACCATTCAGTTTTTGTCCTTCCTTATAGCCATGACTCTTTTTATAGAGCAGAATGCCAGCGGTGGCATCCTGGATGTAGCAATTATTTCCATTTACTTTGGTTACGATTGCATCGGTCAATTTTACCTTGTAAGTTTCACCATTTTTTGCTACAGCCTTAAGCGTGGCAATATTATCATATACAACCACATACGTGTAATCAGCAGATGCGACATTACTAACCTCTCCACTCACTTCTGCGCATGCCTTGAGGGTAGTCGTTTGTGCAGGAATAGAGACGCCTGCATCTGTATACGTTGCACGAGTAGCAGATGTCGTTGGATCTGTTCCATCTAAAGTATAGTAGATGGTAGCACCTGATGTTTCGCAAGAGATGGTGGCAGTAAATGGTTCTGTGAAGGATTGAGAAGCGGGAGTTATTGTGGGGGTTGCCACTGAGGATTGTGAGGAACTATATACAATCGTAATAGATTTTATATAAACAGAGCCCTTTGTCGCATTCCACGACAAAGTAATTTTTCCTTTATTACTACCTGCCTTTGGAGTAAATTCATATAGAGTTGCATTTTTGTCAAGCGTTTTGGTTCCTAATGTAGCACTCCCGATTGAGACAGATAAAGACACTGTGCAGCCCTTTGCGGTTGCAGTATTTACTGATATAGAAGATATTTCGCCATTAATATCATTAGTAGAGAGTGTTATAGTATTATTAGATGAGTTCTTTGCAGTACCAAACTGAACACCTCTCCCTTTAGTATCTTTAGTATCAGTCTCGATTCGCGTTGGCGCTTCGTATGTAGAACTGCCATTCCAAGTTACACTAGCAGAAGTAAACGAAAATGAGCCTTTGCTAAAATCCGCCTTTTCTGCGGTATAAGTATACGTGTCAGCCCACGCCTGCGCTCCGCCAACAATAGCCAATACGCATATCAAGAGGAGCGACTTGAAAGTAAGTAATCTTGTTCTCATAAAGCTATAATGTTTTAATTGTTAATGTTTTGCTGTAAATAACTACATGCAAAGTTACCCATACTTTCTAGCCTTTGCAATAAAATAGCGTAATAGAGGAGAAAGAATAGGTAATAAAGAGCACTTTTTAACAAAAAAGTGCAAAATAGTCCATAAAAGAGAGCTTGATATTCCACGAAATGACTACCTTTACCTTTCGTAAAAAACTTAAAATTACAGATTTATGACAAAGCAAGAACTCATGCAGCGGGCCATTGACCTCGCTGTGGAAAACGTAAAGCAAGGCGGAGGACCCTTCGGCGCCGTGATTGCTAAGAACGGAGAGATCGTGGCCGAAGGCGTAAACCGCGTAACTTTGCAACACGATCCTACTGCTCATGCCGAAGTGCAAGCCATTCGCAAGGCTTGTGCCAAGAAGCAAGACTTCGACCTCTCAGGCTATGATATCTACTCTTCGTGCGAACCATGCCCCATGTGTCTCGGCGCCATCTATTGGGCACACCTGGATCATCTCTACTTTGCCGCGACAAAGGATGACGCGGCTCGCATCGGTTTCGACGATGCCTTTATCTACCAAGAACTGCCGCTCCCCATCCATGAGCGCAAGCTCCCCACCGCAGAAATGATGCGCCAAGAAGCTCAAGCGCCTTTCAATGACTGGGAAGAAAAAGGCGACAAAGTGGAATATTGACGAACAAGAGTACTTAAAAAATGATTCGGGGGCGATACCTATATATATAGGTGTCGCCCCCGAAGGGTTTCTTTATACATGCTTCTTGCGAAAGCGTAGGGTAAGGTCGGTCAGCTGGCCATCTGGCTCAATGCGATAGAAGCGCTGGTTCGTGGTGGGCGAAGAGAGGGGACCGAGTTTGGGCGAATAGCCGCCTATCTTCACGTAGTTGAGTGCAGTGGAGAGTGCCTTTAAGTCGGGCAACCACGTACGCCCCGAATACCAACCCGTACGGATACGCCCTTCGTACTTCTCGCGGATATGGCGCGCCAAGGCGAAGAGGGTCTGCGGATCGTTATCACCGCCCTGAAACCCTACACACGTAATTCCATCGTTGCTCTCAATGAGAGCCGCAAGGCGTTCTTCGGTGAGTTCCTCGCCAATGTTCTCGCGCAAGAATGCGCTATGACATCCCACACAGCGATTAGGACAGAGCGTAAGGTTGATGGCCAACGTCACCTCATCAGGATATTCCTGAAACACGATGTCGTGGTTATAATACTTCAGCATGGATCATTTCCTCCTTATGGTGCGAAGATTATTCCTCCACGCGCTGATAGTATCTTCTTCCAGCTTCCTTCTGGCGATCGAGCGAGAAGTTGCTTACACGCTTCAAGTAGCCGATGATACGAGTCAGATAGTCGAGATTCTCCGATCCGCACACAGGGCACTTATGCAAGTGGTGCTTGTCGATGTGACCACAATCATTGCAGAGCGTGTTGGGAATGTTGTAGGTGAAATAGTTGCATCCCTCCTTTGCTGCCACACGCAAGAGCTGACGATACTGGGGTTGGCTCAAATGCTCATCAAGATTCATGTGGAGTGCAGAACCACCCGTGAGGTGCTCAATAAAGCGACGACCATGAAGGCGGAACTTTTCAATGATATCTGTATTCGTATCTTCCACCACGTAGAAGTAAGAATTGTAGCATTCACGAGGCACGAAATAGCCGTCTTCGCGATCCCAACGGGCGTGCTTTACGCCTACATTCTCGGCAGGAATCATTTCGCAGTTGAACATCAAGTCCTTTGAACGATACTTGCGATTGTAGCTCTCAATAAGGCCGAGGATATTGCCCACGAAGTCTTCATACTCCTTATTATCTGAAATGGTAATACCAAGGCTCTCTGCAGCTTCCACCATACCATTCACACCGATCGTGAGATACTGACGCTTGATGTTGATGTAGCCAGCATCAAAGAGCGGCAGCATACCCTTATCCATCAAATCCTTGAGGTTGGCATTATAAGCCATCTGTACCTTGTGCATAAGATCGATTATGCTGTCGAGGTATTCCACGTAAGAACGGCCTTCACGAGTGGCCTGCTGCACGCAGCGGTTGAGGTTCACTGTAAGTACCGATTTCGAACCGGTGCTCACACCACCCGCACCAAGCGTATAGCTGAAGCCATTGTCCTGAATCTCATTGCGCAAACGACAGCAAGAAGCCAAGGAGTCGGCATTGTCGCTCATATAGGTAAAGAAGCTATGACCTTCAGCATACATTTCGGCCGTAAAATCACCATACTCCTTGTCCATCACATCACCATCTTTGGAAAGAAGTGCCATAGTCTCTACGGGGAAGGTAAGTACTGCCTTAGTGCGTTCCTGGTTAAACCACTTCATGAAGCGGCGCTGCAACCAGTCGAGAGCTGGCCAAGAAGGACGCGAACCATCGGGAAAACGGAATTCACCGAAGATGCTCTCGAAATAGAACTTATCATAGTATGAAATGTTCCAAAACACCGATTGGAAGTTGCGCGCCCCCGTAGGCTGATTAATAGAATATACGATTTGCTCAAAGCAGTCGGTAATCACCTTGTCGATAGTGCGCTGGCGCGTAGAGAGATCTACTACCTTGTCGGCCTCGGTATAGTATTCCGAACCATACTCGATTTCCAAGAAATGGCTCATATACATGAGAAATTCAGGAGTGGCGCAAGCGCCCGAAAGCATGGAACTAACGATAAATACCATATTGACGAAGCCTCCGCAAAACGACTTCAGATTGGTAGGTGCCGTTGAGTTACCGCCAATATCTTTCGTGCCGTTGAGCAGCCAAGGATACATCGTGATAGAGGCACAATAGTTAGCTAGCGAAGTCTCATCATTCTTATAGATAAAATGGTGCTTGAGCAAATAGATATAGCGATCAGCTAGCTCCTTGCCATACATATCCTTAATACGATCGCAAAGCAAACGACGATTTAAGCGGATAAATCCCTGCTTAGGAAGCTCGCCAATAAGAGTGGCAATATTCTTGTTTTCCACGTTTGCATTGGCATCGTACTTGGAACCCGTGGCAGGATTGGTCGAATTGCAGTAATTGATTAGGAAGCGCAGTTTGTCGGCAGTCTCGCGATCATCTTCATGACGCTTGCGGTAGAGCATAAACGACTTTGCCACCTCATAATGGTGCTCAGCCATCAACGCCACCTCTACCTGATTCTGAACATCTTCCACACTCATTCCGTTGCAGAAGCGAAGGCGTTGCATGATACGGTTAAGCCCTTCGGCATCAATGTTCTTATTCCTTGATCGAAATGACTTGAGTATGGCAGTCTTAATTTTTTCTATACTCAGCGGCTCTGTCTTGCCGTTGCGCTTGGTAATGATAAAGTTGTCAGTGCACATGGTTGAGGAATACTGTGTAGCGGTTTGTAAGGTTTATCTGAGAGTAAAAAGGTGTCTTTTTGGGGATAACTTCAAGCGACAAAGTTTTCCAAAAGTTCTCCAAAACGGAAAACTTTTTGGTTGCGCTCCACTTTCATCAGTAGTCTATAGAAAGACTTCAGAGCCTTCCAATAGCACGCAATAGCCCGTCCTTCACGCAGAAGAAACTTTACTTATAACTCATTGATTGTCAGCTGTTTACTTTGTGCTAGATAGTTTCTTCAATAACTGCTTCGCTCATCACAAAAAGGAGTCCTAGCGAAGCTCGTTCTCCAAAGACGTTGACAAAGATACGGCAAACTTTTGAACAGAAGAAGAAAACAAAAATATTTTTTTCAACCATTTTCTGTCCTCTATAAAACCTTTTCTTCACCCCTCTACACCTTATCGTTTGAAAACCAATAAGAAACCCCTTCATCCACGTGGAATTAAAAAAAATCCCCACTCACGGACGCAGGAAATCACTTGCGCAAATACCCCAATGACGAATCAGCACCACAAAGAAAAGACTTTGCAAGAAAGAAGGGAACGTCTTGTGAAAAGCGAAAAGAGGGGAACTACTATAACCCAGCGCGTCCTCCGCTTCAAGCCTTCGACTCAAAACGGAGGACGCCTATTTTAAGGACTATTCTGCAAGAATTAGTTACTAGTAAACGCATTTCTTTTACGTCTAAGCGTTCCAATTCCATCAGGTAAGTTATTTTATTAAGTCCACTCTAAAAGATGAAAAACAATCAGCGAATATATACGAAAGAGACCTTTTAAACGATGCAGATAGTACAATCAGAAGCCCCAATGCAAATCAACGCAAAATCCTTAAAATTCATCAGCTGCATACAGAAATGGGAAAGTAGCCTGCTTCCAATCGAATATTTCATCGTCACGGAAGAAACGCTTCAACTCCACGACAGCAGCCTCCTGCGAATCAGAAGCATGCACGATATTCTCTTGAAAACTCATGCAATAGGTGCCACGAATCGTGCCAGGTGCAGCACTACGTCCGTTTGTAGGGCCAGCGAGGGCACGCACAGCAGCCACAGCATCAACGCCTTTAAGGCACAACGCCACAACGGGAGCTGTCATCATGGAGTCCTTAATCTGTTGAAAGAATGGTTTGCCGCTCAAATGCTTATAATGTTCGGTAAGCGTCTCGTCAGTGAGTTGCATCATCTTCATACCACAAATCTGTAGACCTTTCTTCTCAAATACACTGATTATCTCACCTGCTAGCCCACGCTGCAAAGTACAGGGCTTAAGCAATACTAATGTTTTCTCTAATGCCATAATGTATAGTAATATTAGAATTAAAATTATGAATCATAAAAGTACTTTCTGCATAGCTTACACCATCGAAACGGCCCTTCTAAAGTAATATAATGTAATATCCCAAAAAAGATCTCATGATTTGGATTAGAACGCTAAGAATAGAAAGAGAAAGCCTCACCTGACTCAATGTCAAGTGAGGCTTGTAAAGAAATTGGCGGCGACCTACTCTCCCGCGGGTGTGCAGTACCAT
>ENA-ORRH01000271-ORRH01000271.1-human-gut-metagenome-genome-assembly--contig:-NODE-271-length-47695-cov-13.7811_pt1 | contig 47695 bp, 50 predicted proteins | sample MGYA00242173_ERZ509130 | MGnify/ENA primary metagenome ERZ509130 (study PRJEB26280, sample SAMEA2338633) | human gut metagenome | biome: human gut; feature: human-associated habitat; material: faeces... | reverse complement strand
GCATTCCGCCGCGGTAAAACATCCACACCTGAAATTAATATAGCGCAGATTTCGGTAAAAGTCAACAATAGTTGAAGCCGGTTTTATTTTCCGCAAAAAAAGCCCTCTCAAAAGAGAGGGCTTTTACATAACATAAGCGCCGACTAAAAGTTTTCCCGGGCATAGACGTCTTTGACCGCCCAGAAGCCGTTTTTGTTGCTTAGGACATAAATAATATTGCCTTCGCAAAGGCCAAACCACATGCCGTTGCAGCTGCCTTGCGTATAAACTTCAATCATGTTGGCGTCAACCGGCTTGATTTTGACGATTTTAAAACGCATCTCGGTCGGGCGCTGCAGACTTTCATCATCCATGAAAACGAACTTCGGCATTTTTTTCTTGTCGCATTCGCTTCCTTTCGGATCCAGCGTGCATTTGGCGTAAAGGTCAATGGCACAGACCACGTCGCTGCCTTTGTCGCAGCCGGCCTGGCTTTCGCCGAATTTGTAAGAGTAGGTTTCTTCTCCAAATTTAATGTCAAAGTTTGGACGTACGACAACCTGTTCGCCTTCTTCCAAAACTTCTTCCAACGGGAGGTTTTCGGGATTCTGCTCTTCCTGTTTGTCAGAACAGGCGCCTGCGAAAACCAGCAGTCCAAATGCCAGCCAGAGTTTTTTCATTTCTTTTCTCCTCGGATGTTAGAAAGTATAGCGGATACCGGCCGAATATTCCATCATGTGGTCAAAGTCTTCAACCTGGTTAAGGTTGACATAACGTGCCAACAGGCGCAGGCCCCAGTGCTGGTCGATGTTGAACATGGCGCCGAGACCGGCTCTCCAGCCGATGCCGTGGTCACGCTGTTTCTTGGCGAAAGAAAAGTCTTTGCGGAAAGTATATTCGCCGACGCCGACCGTGCCGAGGAGCGTAAAAGTGCCATAGCAGCCAAACGGCAGATAACCGTACAAATCAAGACCGTATGCCTGAAAGGAGGTTTTGCTCTTGTCCGTTTCATGTCTGATTTTGTGGCTGTCGGACAGCTGATAAAACACTTCCGTGCCGAAGAAACGGTTGTACATCGTGCCGACGTTAACCGAACCGGAGTTGTAATGCGGACGTTCAAATCTGGCATTGGCGTCGGAATAGGTGTAATCCATGCCGACATAGGGCAGATAGGCGCCGTCTTGCGCGGCTTGAGCCGAAGATGCCAGAACTGAGCCTGAAACCAGAGCTGCGGCAATAATCTTTTTCATTTCAAAATCCTCGTCAGTTTCTTAAAAAAGTGTTAAACTTTTCTCTAATATAATGAAGTTTTAATAAAAATAAAGTATTAAATGCGTGTATCTGCGATAATTCTGTTGAGGCGAAACCTGTTTGGTGGTATAACTGAAAAGATGACAAGGAGGCGGACATGAAACGTTCTGACGGCGAAAAAGGCGCGACCATGGTTGAGATTATCATGATTCTCGGCATCCTCGGCGCATTGTCCGTCAGTATAGCCACGCTGGTCAACTCAATGTATGACCGTTATCGCGTCAGCCGCGTCTGCGGTCAGATTGAAGAGTTCAAAAAACTCATTAACAACCGCTATATCGCCGACGGGCGTTACAGCAATGTTTCCGTTGCAACCGTCATTGAGGAGGGGATTGCGCCCAAGGACATGGTCAGCGGCAAAAAGCTGTATCATTCCTATAACGGCGAAGTGACCGTGAAAGGTGCTGCCGACAGTTATGAGATAACTTTTGCCGATTTGCCGCAGAAGGTTTGCGTCGAACTGGGAATTTTGAACTGGACGGTGGACAATTCGTCTGATTTGGTCAGCATGAATATTAACGGCAAAAGTTTCAAATGGCCCTGGGTGGCCGGAAGCGGCAATAAGCTGCCGGCGCAGATGTCCGATGTGGCAGCCGCCTGCAAGGACGGTGACGAGAATGTGGTTAAATGGAACTTTCAGTAACGGAGAACAACAGTGATTAAAGTCAACGACATTAACAAAGCCGGAGATTTGGGCGCTTCGTCCAAGGCCAAAAAGGCTTCGGGCGGCGACAGCTTTTCCCTTTACCTGAAAGAAACGATGAAACCGTCTTCTTCCCCGGTAGGCGGCTCTGCCGGCATATCCGTTTCCGACGCTATTTTTGCCGCGCAAATGGTCAACGGCGAAGAAGAGCGCGAAAAACGCAGGCAAATGCTTCGCCGCGGCGATACTCTGCTTGAAAAGCTGGAAGAAATCCGCGACGGGCTGCTGCTGGGATACATTTCCAAAGACAAGCTGATTGAGATATCGCGTTACGTCAGGGAAACGAAAATCAACACTGCGGACGAAAAACTGGCCGAGCTTATCGGCGAGATTGAACTGCGGGTGGAGGTCGAGCTGGCAAAACTGATGAAATAACTGTGATTTTCTTGTTTTTTTGCTTGCAGTTAGCGATTGAAGTCTGTATTTTGCTTGCTATATAAGAACCTCGCTGAAAAACGAACACTAATAATCCAAAGGAGACCGAACATGGATAGCGAAATCATTCTTCCTCCCGACTACAAACCCTCGGCTGACGAAGAGTATATGAACGAATATCAGGTTGAATATTTTCGTCAGAAGCTTCTCAGCTGGAAAAAATCTCTTTTGGAACAGTCCAAGGATACGCTGGAAGATCTGCGCCAGGGCGGCCTGAATCAGCCGGACCAGCTTGACCGCGCTTCGCTGGAAGCCGACAAGGCGCTGGATTTGCGTACCAAAGACCGCGCCCGCAAGCTCATTTCCAAGATCAACGAAGCCCTGAAGCGCATTGAAGACGGCGTTTACGGCTATTGCGAAGAAACCGGTGAACCGATTGGCATTGAGCGTCTTGAAGCGCGCCCGGTCGCAACCCTGTCGATTGAGGCTCAGGAACGCCACGAAAGAATGGAAAAAACTTACGACGACGAAGCGTAGGTCATGACATCGGAACCGCAAGTTAAAGATTTTATTCTGGCCTCAGGCTCGCCGCAGCGTCGCGCGCTTTTGGCTCAGATGGGTTTCCTGCCCAAACGGATTAGTCCTGCCGACATTGACGAAAGCGAGAAGAAATACGAAACCGCAACCGCTTACGTCAAGCGTATGGCTCTTGAAAAAGCCCGTCGTATCGCCGGGCTTTTTCCGAATGAAAATATTCTGGCCTGCGATACGGTGGTTGTCGTCGGTGCTTCTGTTTTGCATAAGGCGCAAAACGAAACGGAACAGACAGCCGTCATGGAGCGGCTTTCCGGAAAAGCGCACCGGGTTGTCAGTTCCGTCTGCGTCATTGCCCGTGACGGACGAACCGCGCAGCGAACGGTTTCAACCCGTATCCTGATGAAAAAACTGACCCCGGAGGAAATCCGCGCGTACGTTGCCACGCATAATTGGGAAGGCGCCTGCGGCTATAAAATCGAAGACATGGAAGCCTATGTCAGAAAAATAGTCGGTTCTTATTCCGGCGTCATCGGCTTGCCCCTTTACGAAACCAGAAATTTGCTGAATGGGATAGGTGTGAAATGAAAACAGACGTAATCGTTTATGAAAAGAAAAATGCTTTGACCCGGATTGCCCTGCTTGGTGCCGGAGAACCGCAGGAGTTTGAGTTTATTAAGGAAAATCAGGCCGCCGAAGGCAATATCTATCTGGGCAGAATTACGCGCAAGCTTGATTTGGCTCACGACAAAATCGGTTTTTTCGTTGACATTGACGACGGCCGCGAAGCTTTTCTGAACGCGGAAGAAACCGGCCTTAACGAAATTTCGCTGAGCGAAGGCCAGAGCCTGGTTGTTCAGGTTGCGCAGGAGCAGCGAGCCGAAAAAGGCGCCAAAGTCGTACGTTCGATTCAAATTGTCGGATCGCATCTGGTTTATTGTCCTTACCGGCTGCATGTGGAAGCTTCGCCGCGTATTGAAGATAAGGAAAAACTTGCCGAATATAAGGAAAAGGTTCTTGAGAATACGACCGGCCAGGAAGGCTGGATTTTACGCACTTCGTCCGTTGATGTTCCCTTTGATGTTATTGCCGCCGAAATGCTTGAACTGCGCGGAATTTACGAAAATGTGCGGATTAAGGCGCGCAATGCCAAAGCGCCCGCGCTCCTCTATGCCAAAGCCGATCCTCTGATTGAGCATATCACGCGTTCCCGGCCGGCGCTGACAAAAGTTGTCGTCAATTCGCACAATGTCGAAAATGCGCTGAAAGAAAAGTTCAATGGCGAGTTTGCCGTTGAATATATGGCAGAACCCTTTGCCGAATATGGTTTGGAAGACGCCCTTTCCGACGCTTTGCAAAAAACGGTCTCCCTCAGAAGCGGCGGCCGGATTCATATTGAAGAAACCAAAGCCTGTGTCGCCATTGATGTGGACAGCGGCGATGACAAATCCAACGGTTCGATTACCCGGCTTAATTCGGAAGCGGCCGCCGAAATTGCCCGGCAGATTCGGTTGCGCAATTTGTCCGGAAAAATTGTTATCGATTTTGCCGGTTCATCGGAATACAAGTTTTTGAAACCGGTTATTGAGGAATTGGAAAACGCGCTGGCCGATGATCCTTATCATGCGCGCGTCCTGGGTTTAAGCCGTGGCGGAAATGTCGAAATCCAGCGTGTGCGCCGTCGGCCGACCCTTTCGGATATTTTGACCGTTGAGTGTGAAACCTGTCTGGGAACCGGGAGAGTGGCAAGATGAGCGAAGTCGTCAAAACTTATCGCTGTCCCATTTGCAAGAAAATTGCCCCCGCAGGAAAATATAAACCGTTTTGTTCCAAGCGTTGTGCCGATATTGATTTGGGCAATTGGTTCAACGAGAGTTATCGTATTCCGGTGCAGGAAATGGACGAAGAAGATTACGAAGAACTGGAAAAAGAGCTGGAAAAACAGCATCAGGAAGAATAAGCAACAAACCGCCGCAAAAATTAATTCTGCGGCGGGATTTTTTTATTTTAAATCCTTTTCAATGTATCCATCAAAGGAAGATAACCATTGTCGGCCAGTTGCCGTCTGGTTTGCAGCGTCGATTTCTTTACCGAGCTGCGGATTGTTGTTTTCAAACATCGAAAAGCGGCGTGCTTTTTCGATTTCTGCCGCACCGATATTCGCCGCCGGTTTTAACAGAATGTCGGTTTCCGGCTTGTGGTGTTTGGCAAACGATGCCGCTTTTTATAATAGAGTGTAAAGTTCATTGTGTTTTTTCAAAATCGTTCTGATTTCTTCAAGATGTTTTTCCGAAATAAAACCCTGTTTAAGTAATGCGTCTATTATTCTGGTATCTGTTTTTCCTGTATCATAAAGTTTAACGACACGGGCAAAATATACATAGTTGTTTCGGTTCTTTTTACCTATGACAATTTTGTCTGGTGGTATTTTTGTAATAATTTCCGGCTGATTTGTCGTAACCGCCAAATCGGTAACAGTCATTCCGTTTGATATAACGTCAAGACGTGCTCCCTTTTTTATCAAAAATTCAGCAATTTGAGGTTTCTTGATATATATGGATATTTGTAATGCCGTATCGCCGTTGTATAACGGCGTGTCAATGTCTATTCCTTTGTTAAGGAAAAATTCTATAACTTCATTAGGGTTTGGGGCATTAATTAAGGCGGCTTCGAAATGATTGGTGTGATAGTAAGAATCGGATTGGGTTATATATTTGGGGTTATAACCTTCCTTTAACATATCGCTCATCGTTTCAATGTCGCCGCGGTCTGCCGCTTCATTAAATTTCCACCAGTCCCAATATAAAACATTAAAAATAATATTGATTATCAACCAAACAGACAGCAGGGCAGCGATGGTAATTCCCAGATATTTAAAAAACTTTTTCATCAATAAACCCCTTGCAATAAGACAATTAAGCTTAACCGGTTTAATAATAAAATTTGGTTAACCGTTCGTCGAAATTGCCTAACTCAGCGTTTTCATCAAAGGAAGATAACCGTTGTCGGCCAGTTGCCGTCTGGTTTGCAGCGTCGTCTTCGGTCCGAGCTGTCCGTCGGTCTTCAACGGCGGTTTTGCTCCCAGATTATTTAGGCTTTTCTGTAAAGCGGCAACACCGGTTTCGGAAGTGTCGTCGTTATCAATTTCAGACATGCGTTCGGCCAGCTTCCATAAACTCTGTTCCAAATCCAAACCGTCTTTGGTTGACAGTTTTCCGTTGCTTTGCGAGCGGATTTTAATTGCCGGTTCAATCTGTCGCCCGGTGCCGTCGCGGCGCAGCGGGGCGGTTCCGTAAATGGTATTGTACCAGTCTTCAATTTTAGCGTCGATTTCTTTACCGAGCTGCGGATTGTTATTTTCAAACATCGAAAAGCGGCGTGCTTTTTCAATTTCTGCCGCACCGATATTCGCCGCCGGTTTTAACAGAATGTCGGTTTCCGGCTTGTGGTGTTTGGCAAACAATGCCGCGTATTTTTTTGCGCCGCTTGAACCACGTTTGTCAGGAATACTTTGGTCGGGATCGTAATCAACTGGTTTTTCAAGCGGAGAGTTTTTCAAACCGTTGGGAAAAAAATTTTCTTCGTATTTCTTGCCGATTTCATAAACTCTTTTTTCATTAAGAGGGTCATAAACTATGGTATCTCCCCATTCGGTATCGATAGTATTTTGTTCCAAAGATTTTTTCAATAGAATTCCAAATCGTGTTTCGTTAAATTTCTGTTTTAAAAATTCTTTAAAAGTGCTCATCTCTATATCCTTTCAAAAGTAAGGGGACTGAAAATCAGCCCCCCCGAAAATAAATTAGAATAAAATTTTATTATTGTTGGTATTGTTTAATTAATTTAATAATTTCCTGATTGCCGATTTGCTGCGCAAGTTCAGCATAAGTATACCCTTTGACGATATATGATGTGTCTGCCCCGTTTTCTAACAAGAGAGCGACAATATCAGAATGTTTTCTAAGCATAGCCAGAGACAAAGGTGAAAAATTATGCCAATTGGGTTTATTTACATCAGCACCATTTTCAATCATAAATTTAACCGTATTAAACTTAATCTGAGGTTGGACAAGAGCCATCGCCAGCGGTGTTGTCTTAAAATATAGAAAAGATTGGTTAATATCAAAACCCTTATCCAGAATATTATTCATTGTGATAATGTCATTTTTTTCCATTGCCGTTACAAATTTATCCAAGTCAGCATAAATGAAAGAAACAACATTCCAGATAATAATCACAATCAGCAGCAGGGCAGCGATGGCAATTCCCAGATATTTAAAAAACTTTTTCATCAATAAACCCCTTACAATAAGACAATTAAGCTTAACCGGTTTAATAATAAAATTTGGTTAACCGTTCGTCGAAATTGCCTAACTCAGCGTTTTCATCAAAGGAAGATAACCGTTGTCGGCCAGTTGCCGTCTGGTTTGCAGCGTCGTCTTCGGTCCGAGCTGTCCGTCGGTCTTCAACGGCGGTTTTGCTCCCAGATTATTTAGGCTTTTCTGTAAAGCGGCAACACCGGTTTCGGAAGTGTCGTCGTTATCAATTTCAGACATGCGTTCGGCCAGCTTCCATAAACTCTGTTCCAAATCCAAACCGTCTTTGGTTGACAGTTTTCCGTTGCTTTGCGAGCGGATTTTAATTGCCGGTTCAATCTGTCGCCCGGTGCCGTCGCGGCGCAGCGGGGCGGTTCCGTAAATGGTATTGTACCAGTCTTCAATTTTAGCGTCGATTTCTTTACCGAGCTGCGGATTGTTATTTTCAAACATCGAAAAGCGGCGTGCTTTTTCAATTTCTGCCGCACCGATATTCGCCGCCGGTTTTAACAGAATGTCGGTTTCCGGCTTGTGGTGTTTGGCAAACAATGCCGCGTATTTTTTTGCTCTGAATAAGCCCTGCTTTTGTTTTAATTTTTGAGAGTTCTTTTCCAAATTAATTTCTTTATGGATTATGTTTTCAGCCTCGTTTGCACTGTTTTCCATTTCATCAATCTGATTCAACAAACTTCCTTTGTAGATACGTTCATCTTGTTTGTATATCTCATCTAAAATGTTAATTTCTTTTATGGTATCATGAATTGTTTTTCCGATTTCATATATTTTGCTAAAAATGCTCATTTCCTTTCCTTTCATAAAAAAAAGGCTGACAAGGTCAGCCTTAGGAGTAAATAGTTAAATTTATTGATTTTCTAAATAATTGATGACGCGTTTATCTGTCTGTTTCAGATGATAAAAATCGTAGATTCTCTTTAATGCCGCAGGGTTTTCCAATGATGCTCTTCCCAAAGATATCTTTTCCTCAGGAATCATCATAATAATTTGAGGTTGGGATGTTGCAACAGCCCAGTCTGTTAGTGTTGTGTCGGCCGATTTTGCACTTAGGTCCGCACCATATTTAATTAAAAGCTTTACTTGTTCCGGTTTTTTCAAAGCGGTAGCTAAAATGACAAGAGGTACTTTCTTTTGGCCCAAATAGTTAGTGTCAGCTCCGTGTTTCAGTAAAAACTCTAAAGTGCGTAAAGAAGTTCCGGTATTTCCTACGGCAAAAAAAAGATGATCCGTATCTTTGTAAATGTATAGACGATTATTAATATTGTAACCTTTTTTTATCATAGAAGACATTTTTTCAATATCATTTTTCATAATAGCGTCATTAAAGTCGAACCAGTCTTTATAAAGGCAAAAGAAGATCCAGACCGATACAATCACAATCAGCAGCAGAGTAGCGATGGCAATTCCCAGATATTTAAAAAACTTTTTCATCAATAAACCCCTTGTAATAAGACAATTAAGCTTAACCGGTTTAATAATAAAATTCAGTTAAAAAACCGCCGATTTATTGTCGGCGGTTTTTTTAGGCAGACTTGTAGCAAGTGACATAAAACGCATATCAGAATTTTTTATATTTGTCAAGGACAATATTCCTATATGGACAGGCGCCGTCAGCGTCCGTAGGCAGCCTCGATAATCCGGTTGCGGCGTTGTTCTTCCAAATCATAATTGGCTTTGATATTTAACTGCGGCGCAATGGTCGAAATAATTTTTCCGGCTGTCGGCACCGTATTCCAGCCAGAAGTGACAAAGCCCCAGGTTTCTTTGGTGGCTTTGGGTTCGTCCATCATCAGAAACAGGGCATATTGCGGGTTGGATGCCGGAAATGTGGCCAGAAATGAAGTCATGACCTTTTTGTCGACATATTTGCCGTTGACCAGCTTGTTGGCCGTTCCGGTTTTGCCGGCAACCTCATAGCCCAAAACATTGGCACGTTTGCCGGAACCTTCGACCACGACGCCGCGCAGCAGTTTGCGCATTTCTTTAGACGTGTTGAACGAAACGACCCTGTGGCTTTCGCGGTTTTTGTTGTCTTTTAAAAGCGTCGGTTCATGATAAATGCCGCCGTTGATGACACCAGCAAAAGCGCTGACCAAATGCAGCGGGGTAATTGAAATGCCGTAACCGTAACCGACGGTGGCCGTTGTTTCTTCTCCCCAGCGTCTGGGTACCAGAGGATATCCTTTTTCTGCAACTTCAATTCCCTGAATTGGCTCAAAGAAGCCGAGGTTTTTCAGAAAATTCTGCTGTTCTTTTTTGCCGACTTTAAGGGCAATTTGCGCCGAACCGATGTTCGACGAATAAATCAGAACCTCTTGCAGGGTCAGCCAGCGGTTTTCGCCGCGGTAATCCTTGATTGTGTTATAACGCAGTTTCAGCGGCTTGGTCGCGTCAAACCGGTCGGCAAGCTTGACCTTGCCGCTTTCCAGCCCGAGCGCTGCGTTGAAAATTTTCAGAACCGAACCTGGTTCATAAACGCCTTTGGTGGCAAAATTGAACTGCGCGCGCGGCGTTTTGTAATCGTTTAGGTTGGGGTCATAATCCGGCAGGGAAATCATTGAAATTATTTCGCCGCTTTTAACGTCCATCAAAATTGCCGCTGCGCCTTCCGCACTGTATTTTTCAACAGCGGCGGCCAGTTCGCTGCGAATGGTGTCCTGAATGCCGGCGTCAATGGTAAGCTGCAGCGGAATGTCGGATTGGGTCAGACGCTCGTCAAGCTTCTTTTCGATACCGGAAATGCCTTTGTTGTCTATATTGGTGTTGCCGAGGAGATGGGCAAACAGGTTTTTGTGCGGATAAATGCGTTTTTCGCCGTCTTCAAACTCCAGACCAGGAATGCCCAGATAGTTGATTTGATACTGCTGGGCGGGAGAAAGGTTACGTTTGATATAAACGAAACTCCCGCGCCGCTGCAGTTTGGCCAGAATGTCTTCATAGCGGATGTCCGGCAGAATGCGGCTGAGTTCGGCGGCGGCTTTCTGTGCGTTCAGAATTTTTTTGGGATTGGCGTATAGGTTAACGGTGGGAAGTGACGTGGCGATAATTGTGCCGTTGCGGTCGAGAATGTCGGCGCGTTTTATCGGGTTTGCGGCATAGGCGCGGATGGTGTCGCTTTCGTCGGCGGTTTTGGCTTCGCCGGCGTTTGGCGTGATGCAGACGCTGAAGAGCCGGACGCCGATAACGGCGTAAACCAACAGAAACATCAGCGTTGCAAAAGCGACGCGGTTTTTGCAGGTGGAAAGCGGATCTTTCTCACAAGTGTAATTTTTAAAAGAAAAGCTCTTGTCTATTTTAATTTCCTGTCCCGGAAGATAAAAGTTCTTTTCTTCGCGGCCGGAAAAATACTTTCCCCACATTGACTGCTTCTGCCTTGCTTCTTTTCTTATCGCTGGGCTTTGACGAGCCGTTTGAGCTCTTTGTTGCGCTCAGCCTGATTGCTTATGTTTTTGCGGGCCAACAGTCTTCTGCCTGATTCGCCCTGTTCATAGTCAAATGGTAACGCAGAATAGTTAATAATTTGTTCAGCCTTGACCTGATTCAGCGAAATATGTTTCGTTGCCAGGGCACGAAGCCGGGACGGATTGTTCAGGTGGCTCCATTCGGCTTTGAGAATATGAATGGTTTTGACGTCTTCTTCAATGTTGCGGTTAATGCTGGCCAGCTCGTTTTCGAGATTCTGAACCTGATTCTTCATGACGAACATGCCGAAACCGACCAGACAGGTAAGGGTAACCCAGAGGCTTAACGTGGCGGTTCTTGTACTGTTCATTGTCGCATTCCTTTCTAGGTAAGCGGGTTAGGGTTTCACTTTTTGACGGCGCAGCGCAGTTTTGCCGAGCGGGCTCGTTTGTTGGTTTCGGTCTCTTCTGGGCCGGGCAGAACGGCTTTTGAACATTCGGCCAGGCTGACGCAGTCGCTGTTCTGCGGCATTTCCGGCATATAGCGCGATACGCCGGCGTTTTTGCCGCTTTGTTCTTTGAAAAAGCTTTTGACAATCCGGTCTTCCAGAGAATGGAACGTAACCACGACCAGACGGCCGTGCGAGGTCAGAAGGTCAACGGCGCTTTTCAGGCCGTTTTCGAGCTCCTCCAGCTCGTTGTTGACGGCAATCCGCAGCGCTTGAAAAGTGCGGGTTGCCGGGTCAATGGCGTTAGGTGTCTTATGAATGACGGTATAGATGATTTCTGCCAGTTCTTTGGTCGTTTCAATCGGCTTAATTCGGCGGCGTTCTGCAATGCGGGCCGCAATCTGCCGCGATTTGCGCTCCTCGCCGTATTTGTAAATCAAATCGGCCAGTTCTTTTTCCGTCATTTCGTTGACAAGGTCGGCGGCAGTGCGCCCGGTACAGGACATCCTCATGTCCAAAGGGGCGTCTTTGGCAAAGGAAAATCCTCTTTCAGTCTCGTCCAGCTGCATGGAGGACACGCCGATGTCAAAAACCGCCCCGTTGACGGGTTGAGCAATAAGATTTTTGAAGTTGCCGAAAGTTCCTTGTCTGAATTCAAAACGGGAACCGTATTTTTCTTTCAGTTCTTCGACGCGGGGCAAAACCGTCGGATCGCGGTCAATGGCGATGAGTCGGCAGTTTGCCGCTTTCAGAATGGCTTCGCTGTAACCGCCGTTGCCGAAAGTGGCGTCGACATATGTTTCGCCGTCCTGCGGTGACAAATGTTCCAAAACCTCTTTGAGCATAACCGGAATATGTTTCTGTGCGTCGGTCATTGTTCGGCCTCCGGTTTGCGTGTCAGCGTCGGCCGGTTCTTCAAAACTTCTGCGCGAATGCGCGCCTCTTCTTTTTCCCAGTTTTCCGGGTTCCAGATTTGAAATTTGCGGCCTTTGCCGACAAAAACGGCCGTGTCGCCGATGCCGGCATGTTTAAGGAGCTTTTCCGTCAGCATGATGCGGCCGGTGGAATCAAAAGTAAATCTTCTGGCGTCGCCGAAAATCAGATTGGTAAGGTTGTCCTGCGTTTCCGAAAAGAAGTCGGTGGCGTTCTCAATGTCGGTGGCCAGCTTGTCAAGCAGCTCTTCGGTGCAGCCTTCAATGCAGGGAGCGGTAAGGCTGCGGTAGCAGACGATTTCCGTTGACAGTTCCTTAACGATTGCGCGGTAGTCTGAAGGCAGGGAAACGCGCCCTTTGGCGTCCACCTTGTTGATGATTGTATCCATAAAGAGAAAGGTTTTTCTCAATTTCAGAATCCTTCAACCGCATTAATCCTATGCTTTATGGTATAACATGGGTTTTTATGGGTTTCAATGGGAAATTTTAGGGTTTTGTTAACTGTTCACAGTTTGTTCTGAATAAAATTGTTGCGATTCTCATCAAGCTGGCGGCCGGCTTGCATTGCCGGGACATAATTTTCTGGGGATAAAACGTCAAAAAAAAGAGTGCCCCGCAGGGAGCACTCCGTAAGTTTAAGAAATGAGGGCATTAACAGAAGATTCCGTCTTCGGAACACTCTTTGTAAGTGTCAAAGAACTCGTCCCGGGCGATACCGTAGATATCGCTTAAATCCGTTACGTTAACGAAACCGCCTGCCTTGATATGCTGTTCCTCGCCCCAAGAGCAGATGAAAGTTGTGTCTTCCGTCAGCTCAAGAAATTTCTGAACGCCTCCGGTCGGTTTGTACCATCCGTCGCCCAGTTCGGGGCAGGGTTCATATTTCTTGGGAAATTTGGCTGCGGGAACAACGTATTTTTCGCCGCCGGGGTTGGTTACAATCCAATCTCCGGCATTGGCGGTATTTGTTGTCTCTTTGGTGCCGTCAGCCAATATCGTTTCGATAACTTCGCCGCCCTCAGCGCATTGAGCCTGAATACGTGCGAATTTGGCAAAGTTCTTAACAACAGCACCCTTAGCGATTAAAGCTGCAACCATTTCTCTCATTTCGTTTTTGTTTAATGTTTCCATATTAATTCTGGATTTTAGGGAGGTTATTTAGTCCAGTGCCTCCATATTAATTAAATTTGAAAATTCACAACAAAGATATCATTGTCTGCCATAATCAAATTCAGTCGGAAATCCGAATTAAATTGAAAACAACCGCTACAATAATACCCTTAATACTTATAATACAGTTTCAGAATAACATATTTGCATACCCCTGTATAGACAAAATTTTGCGATTTTGGTCGAATTTATATGTTGTTATTTGTTTCCGAATCTGGTATAATGCCGTTATCAAAAAAGAGGCGCGGTATTCCGCGCCTCTTTTTGTTGTCATAAAATATATAAAGCACTTGCAATAATTACGAGCAGCGATTAATCTGTTGGGCAGCAGGCAGCCGGATAGCTGCTTCCCGGAAAGGAAAATCCGCGGAAGAGGAAAGTCCGGGCTTCAAGGAAACAAGGCACCGGATAACGTCCGGCCGGAGAAATCCGAGGGAAAGTGCCGCAGAAACATACCGCTCTCTTTCAGGGGGTAAGGTTGAAAAGGCGAGGTAAGAGCTCACCGCGGAACCGGCAACGGTTTCGGCAAGGTAAACCCTGTCTGAAGCAAGACCAAGTTAGGAGGGCCGGAACTTCGGTTCCGGTTATACGGAGGGTTTCCACTCTGCTCCAGAGGTAGGTCGCGTTGAGCCGTACAGCAATGTCCGGCCCAGATGAATAGCTATCGCGCCGCAAGGCGTACAGAACCCGGCTTACAGGCTGCCTGACAGATTTTTTTATGACTAAGGAGTTGCGCATGCAGACGACAGTGTCCAAAACAGTACAGTTAAGCGGTATCGGTCTTCATTCCGGCTGCCGCGTCAAAATGTCGGTTCTTCCGGCGCCGGCGGATACGGGAATTGTTTTCCGCCGTGTCGATTTGCCGGGAAAACCTGAAATCAGGGCTTTGTACGCCAATGTTGTCAACACGCAGAACTGCACCTGTCTGGGCGATGCCGACGGAAATCTGGTTTCGACGATTGAACATGTTATGGCTGCCTTGTCGGTTCGGGGTGTCGATAATGCGGTTATCGAAGTCGATAATCAGGAGCTTCCGATTATGGACGGCAGCGGCAAAATGTTTTATGATGCGCTGAAAGCGGTGGAGCTGAAAGATTTAAGCGCGCCGCGCATGTATCTCAAAGTCAAAAAGGAAGTGTCATTTGCCGACAAAAACGGTAACGCCGTTTTCCTGCGTCCGGCCGAAAGCTTTATTGTCGATTTTGACATTGAATTTCCGTCCAGGGTTGTCGGCCATCAGTCTTTCTCCGGAGAGATTACGCCGGAAATATTCGAAAAGGAAATCGCGCCCTGTCGCACTTTCTGCGAAAAATACCAGGTTGACTATCTCCAGTCCGTCGGTTTGGCCAAGGGCGGCAGTCTGGACAATGCCGTTGTTCTGGACGGCGAAACGATTTTGAATCCGGGCGGTTTCCGGGTTCGGAACGAATGCGTCAATCATAAGGTATTGGACGCCGTCGGAGATTTGTATACTTCCGGATACCATATTATCGGCAGATTGTCCGCCTCTAAGACTGGCCATTTTCACAATAACGAACTTCTGAAGGTTTTGTTTGCCGACAAATCCAATTATGAATTAGTATAGGAAAGAAAAATGACAAAGCTCAAACTGTTTCTGGTCTGCATATTTTGTCTGGGGCTGGCGGCGGCCTGTTCCTCGACCAAAGAGGCCGAAAAGCCCAAAACTGCCGAAGAACTTTACAATCAGGCGCATAACGATTTGGATCGGACCGCTTATAAAAAGGCGGCCGAAACCTTCGAAAAGGTCGAGCTGGAGCATCCTTATTCCAAATGGGCGACCAAGGCCAAAATCATGGGCGCTTATGCCTATTACAAAGACCAGAAATACGACGACGCCATTCTCAGTCTGGACCGCTTTATCAAATTTCATCCCGGCAACAAGGACATTGCCTATGCCTATTATCTGAAAGCGCTCTGTTATTACGAGCAGATTACCGGCGTCGAGAAGGATCAGGAAAACACCCGGCTGGCTTTGCAGGCGCTGCGTCAGGTCATTACCCGCTTCCCGAACACCGAATATGCCAAAGACGCGTCGCTTAAGCTGGAGCTGACTTATGATCATCTTGCCGGCAAGGAAATGGAAGTCGGCCGCTATTATCTGAATCAGGAAAATTATCTGTCGGCGCTAAACCGCTTTTCAGTCGTTGTCAATGACTATCAGATGACCTCCCATATTGAGGAAGCGCTTTACCGCCAGGTCGAAATTTATACCATTCTGGGCTTAAACAAGGAGGCCGGACAGGCTTTCCGCGTCTTGGAATATAATTATCCCAAGAGCAAGTGGACCGTAGACGCCCGGAAGGTCTTGAAGTAAAGGACGAAACGCCGCGCAATGCTGCAGTCACTGTCAATTCGCAATGTGGTTTTAATTGATCGGCTGGATTTGGATTTCAAGCCCGGTTTAAGCGTATTGACCGGCGAAACCGGCGCCGGCAAGTCGATATTGCTCGATTCTTTGGGGTTGGTGCTGGGCAATCGCGCCGAAACGTCACTGATACGGCAGGGCGAGGACAAACTAAGCGTGACGGCAGTGTTTGAGGTTAAGGACAAAAATAATCCGCTTTATGCCCTGTGTGCGGAATATGAACTTGAAACCGATTCCGAAATAACGATTAAGCGCAGCCTCAACCGCGACGGCAAGGGCAAAATCTTTTTCAATGACCAGCCGGTAACTGCGAAGCTCCTGAAAGAAATCGGCAAATATCTGGTTGAAGTTCACGGGCAGTTTGACAATCAGGGGCTGCTTAATCCGGCCAATCATCGCGATGTTTTGGACGCTTATGCCGGTTATAAGGATCTGCTGGCGGAAGTTGCGGGAAAATTTGCAGCTTACAAAACGGCCAAAACGGCGCGGATTGAAGCGGAAAACGACGTTGCCAGAGCCAGAAGCGACGAGGAGGCGCTGCGTCATTGGGTCGACGAATTGGAAAAAATCGCGCCCGAAGCCGGCGAAGAAGAAACGCTGGGCAAAAAACGCCTGGAAATGATGAATGCCGAAAAGATTATCGAAAGCCTGAGTTATGCCTTTGGCGCGCTTACCCAGAGTGCGGACGTGCAGTCGGCGTTGCGGCAGGCGCAGTCGGCAATGGGCCGGGCGAATGCGTTGGTCGACGGTAAATATGACGAGATTATAGGCATGCTTGACCAGGCGTTGATTGACGTTAACGAAGCGGTCAATGAACTGGAAGAAGCTTCGAGAAATGTCAGTCTGAATCAAAACGAGCTTGAGAATGTCGAAAGCCGCCTGTTTGCATTGCGCGGACTGGCGCGCAAACATCAGGTAACCGTAGACGAACTGCCGCAGATCCTTGCGGATTTCAAACATCGTTTGACGACCATTGAACTGGGAGAAGAGGGTATTGGCCGCCTTCGCCGTGCCGAAGAGCAGGCCAGACTGGATTACGTCAGAAGCGCCAACGAACTGAGCGCCCGCCGCAAGGCTGCCGCACTGCAGCTGGACGGTAAGGTTATGGCTGAACTGCCGCCGCTCAAAATGGAAAAGGCCCGTTTTGTGACCGTGGTTGAAAAGCTTGATGAAGCGGGATGGAATGAACACGGTTTTGACGGCGTTTATTTTACGGTTGCCACCAATCCGAATTCGCCGCAGGGGCCGATTAACAAAATTGCCTCCGGCGGCGAACTGGCTCGTTTCATGTTGGCTTTGAAAGTTAATCTGGCACAGAGTTCGGCCGTTTCGACCATGATTTTTGACGAGGTCGACGCCGGGGTCGGCGGCGCGACGGCACAGGCCGTCGGAGAACGCCTGGCGCGCCTGGCGCAGGATGTTCAGGTGTTGGTCGTTACCCATTCGCCTCAGGTCGCATCCAAAGGAGACAACCATTTCAAGGTTGAGAAGAACACGGTAGACAATGTGACGACCACGTCAGTCCGTGAACTTGACGATATTGAGCGCCATGAGGAAATTGCCCGGATGCTGGCCGGTGAAAAGATAACTGACGAAGCCCGTGCCGCCGCCCGTGTCCTCATCGGCGCCTGATGCGATGCAGGCATTCAAAAAAGCCTGCATAAACATCGGATATTATCATTTTATAAACGAATTTGTGCTATTTTCATTTTAATTTCTGAGTTTTTATAAGGACAAGACAGATGACAAAAATCGCAGTTGTCGGCGTTATGGAAAGCGTCGGACGTGAAATTTTAAGCTTTTTGGAAGAAGACGGCGTCAAAGCCGAAGACGTTTTTGCTCTGGAACCGAGGTGCCCGCTTGGTAATCAGGTGTCTTACGGTGAAGACGACGAGCTTGATGTTTTGAATTTGGACGAGTTTGACTTTTCTTCGGTCGACGTAGCCGTTTTTGCCGGAACTTCCGAAATCTCCAGACGTTTTGCGGCCAAGGCGGCCAAATATGCGAAAGTGATTGATTGCACGGACGCTTTTTTTGCCGAGCCGGACGTACCGATGGTTATTGCCGGTTTGAACGACGAAAGGATTTCCGAGGCAAAGAAGAATATCGTTTCGCTGCCTTCGGCAATGGTAACCCAAATGCTGCTGCCGCTTGAAAAAGTTTTCAGAAACAACAAAATCCGCCGCATTGTCGCATCGGCTTACATTTCTGCTTCCGTTTACGGTAAGGAGGGCATGGACGAGCTTTTCAACCAGACCCGTAAAATTTTCATGAATGAGCCTTTGGTCGACGACCAGCAGGTTTTCCGCAAGCAGATTGCCTTTAACGTCATTCCGCAGGTCGGCGAGTTTATCGGCGAGGAAACCCGGTGCGAATGGGCGATGAATGCCGAAACCAAAAAAGTTTTGGGCGGAGAGGTTAAGGTTCATGCCAACTGTGCGGTTGTGCCCGCGTTTATCGGCGCTGCCCAGTTTGTAAACGTCGAATGCGAAAACGAAGTTGACGTTGACATGGTGCGCGAGGGTATGAAGTCTGAACCGGGCATCGTGGTCTTTGACAGGAATGTTGAGGGCGGCTATGTCAGTCTGACCGATGTTCAGGGAGAGGATGCGGTTTATGTAAGCCGCCTGCGTCAGGACGCCTCTGTTGAAAACGGCTTCAGCTTTTGGTCCGTAGCCGACAATCTGCGGGCCGGTGTCGCCAAAAACGCTTTTGGAGTAATGAAGCTGATGTTGGCCGAAAAACAGTAAACTTTCAGAGGAACCGTCCATGAAAAAGTTTTTAATCTTCTTTCTGTTTGCCGCTTTTGCCTGGGTTCCCGGCCTTCGCGCCGAGACTTCCGGCGTCGATGCCGTAACCGAGGTTGTCGATTTATATTCTACGCCGGAAATCAATTATCAAGAAACCAGCAAAAAGCTTCAGAAAATTGAAGATTTGCTTAAAAGCGGACAGGTTCCTATTCAGAAAATGTCGGATGAGGTCAGGTTCTTGGAAGATACCCGCGGCCGTCTTATGTCTGCCCGCAAAAGCATAGATCAGGAACTTAAGTTTGTTCAGAAAAGAATTGATGCGCTGGGAGAGGCGCCGGAAGACAGCAGTCAGGAACTGGCGATTATTGCGCAGAAACGCGAGGAGTTCAGCAAGGAGGATGCCTATCAGAAAGGCAAGTTGGCCGAAGCTGATATTCTGCTTACCAAGATAGACGAACTCAATGCCCTTATTTTGGACATTCGCAATCGTGAACTGCTGGGAAGCCTGATAACCAAACAGTCGCCCCTTTATTATCCGCATATTTTGTTTGGCGCGTCCCGTCAGTTTGTCGAATTTGTTTTTGACATCATCAAGTCGCCGGTGCAATGGTACGGAGAGCTTAATGACGAACAGAAGGATTTTGTCAAGTCAAACATTATACCGGTCGGTTTTACGGTGCTGTTTTCGCTTTGGCTCGGTATCTGGCTGCGGCTGTTTATCATGCGCCGTTTCGGCTATAAAAAGGAAACCGAACATCCGCGTTACGGAATGAAGGTGTTTGCTGCGGTTTTCGTTGCCGTTGCCTATGGTGTAATTCCGTCTTCGATTATTATCGGTTTTCTGATTTGGATGGTCAGCACCAAAGTAATGACCGTCGGTTTTTTCGGTCTGGTTTTGGGCAGCCTGCTGTATTATTCGCTGTACGTGATTATGGCTATGGCTTTCTCCCGCGTGACTTTTGCGCCTTATAACGAAAAGTGGCGCCTGGTAAATGTCAATAACGAAAAGGCAAAACGCATAACGCAGGCTTTGTACTTCAGTGCTTATTCCATCGGTCTGGCCTCTTTTCTTGAGCATGTCGCCATTACCGCCAATTACGGTCTGGAACTGAACTATTTTGTAACGGTGCTCTCAAGCGCGGTAAAGGCGTTCTGCATCGTGCTGATTGTTAAGCGCGTTATCTGGGACGACGAGGTGCCCGAAGAAGAGGAAACTGCCGGAGAAGAAACGGCGGATGCCGAAGATGACGAAGGATTAAGCCCGGCGTTCAAAATTACGTTTTTTGTCTCGCTGTTTGCCGTCGGCGTGTTTCTGCTGGCTGTGGTCGGCTATCCGAAACTTTCCGCGTTTATTCTGAACCGGTCGATTCTGTCGGCGATTGTCGTTGGCTTTTTCATTGTAATGCGTAAGGCTTTGTCCGAGGTTATGCATCGGGTGCTGCTGCTGCGCTTCTGGGTCAAGACTTTCAAAATGCGCCGCCGCATGCTTTCCAAAATTGATTTTTGGATGAGTCTGATTATCGATCCGCTGCTGGTGCTGCTGGCTGTTTTTATTCTGCTTTCGTTATGGGGCGTTTCGACGGATTTGCTTTTGCGCAGCATTAAGAAACTGTTCTTCGGTTTCCAGATTGGCGGCGTCAATATTTCGCTGATTGCCATCATCTTTGCGATTCTGTCGTTTTTCGTTTCGCTGGCCGTGATGAAGGCACTGCGCGTGCGGTTGGTAAACAATGTTCTGACCAAAATGGACATCGACGATGGTATTAAGCATTCATTGTCCTCGGGACTGAGCTTTGTCGGCTTTATTCTGGCCGCCATCATCGGCATAACGGTCATGGGCGGCAACCTTTCCAATCTGGCGTTGATAGCTTCGGCTCTTTCCGTCGGTATCGGTTTCGGTTTGCAGAACGTCATTAACAACTTTGTTTCCGGCATCATCATTTTGTTTGAGCGGCCGTTCAAAGTCGGCGACTGGGTCATCGTTAACGGTGAGGAGGGCCGGATTAAGCAGATAAACATTCGCTCCACCGAAATTGAAACGTTCAAGAAGACCAGTATCATAATTCCGAATGCGACTCTGATTTCCAATTCGGTAACCAACCTGACGCACGGCAACAACTGGTCGCGTCAGTCGGTCAGAGTCGGCGTGGCTTATGGTACGGACGTTGACAAGGTCAAACAGATTCTGCTTGAATGTGCGGCCAAATGCAAATATGTTTTGAAAAATCCGGCGCCTTATGTGCTGTTTCAGGATTTCGGCCCTTCCAGCCTGGATTTTGAAGTCCGCTGCTATACCAACGATATTTGGAACGGCTGGATTATCCCCAGTGAACTGCGCAGCGAAATAAACAGACGCTTTATTGAGGAGGGCATTGAAATCCCGTTCCAGCAAATGGTTATCCATCAGGGCGAAAAGGTTGCACCGGAAGAACAGTTCTATGCCAGAAGAAAAATTAAAAAAGATGCAAAGTAATGCTTGCAAAAATAAAAAAGCATGATAAAAAGTAAGACGTTGCCGGTTTAGCTCAGTTGGTAGAGCAACGCATTCGTAATGCGTGGGTCGGTAGTTCGAGTCTACTAACCGGCACCAATCTTCACAAGCTCCTATTTTTGATAGGAGCTTGAAGTTTTTATGCATTGATATTTCAGGATTTTTCCCGTCCATTAAAAAGTTCGCAAAAACGATATTTAAAATACGCCGTTTTTCTTCAATCTGCGAACTTTTGAAAATTGCAAAAGAATTTTGGCTGAAATTCAATACCTTATCAATCGCCCGTTCAACAGAGTTATCAGGTGTCTGCAATTGTTCAATTTTCGCCTGAAGCTCAATTTTAGCTGTTTCATACTCGGCATTTTTACTGCGATATACTTCAGCAGGAACTGTTCCCGCAATCAGCAAATCCAAAAGTTTCTTTTGATTTTCTTCAACATCCGCTAACTGATTCCGATTCTTTTCTAACTGGTAGTAGTTGTTGCCGTGCGTGGCTTCATAGCGTTTTTTTAATGCATCCGCCAGAGCAAGTTTTAGCTCATCATCAAAGCTAATTGATGCAAGGGCTTTTTCTACTTCTTTCAATAGAATTTTCTCGCTGACGTTATTGCAGTGTTCGCAATTCTTGAGGTCTGTATGCCGCAAATAGACATATTGTCCTTTCTTGGTATAAGGCGAAAGCAAACAACCACAATGCTTACAGCGAACCAGCCCCCGAAAAATATAGGGTTCTTTGGTATGCTTGGATGTTCGTTTGAACTTTCCTGTCCGCACTTCGGTACACTTATCAAACAACTCCTTGGAAATGAGTTTTTCATAAATATGCGGAAAATAGCTTTTGTTGTAATACATAACCCCATAATAAAACGGATTTTGCAAAATATCCGCAAATTGGGCTTTTGTAATCGGATTGCCACTCTTACGGTTTCTTAACCCCCAATTTTTGGATTTCTTGACCAGTTCATCCATTGAAAATAACCCAGTGGAATACTCTTCAAATAATTTTTTGATGAAATGTCCACGGTCTGGGTCAATGATGATGGTCTTCTTGCCATTCTCATCCTTGGTATTTAAGTAACCAATCGGTGCAGGCCCAGGGAGAAGCCCCTCATTGAGCATTCGCTCCTCAGAACGCTTGACATTATCACGAGTTGAGTTAACAAACATATTGGCTGACAAAATCTGCATTTGCCACATTGCTAAATCGGAACTTTTGAAGTTCTTATCAATCACAAGCCCTTCCTTAAAGAAATGAAGAGCTAATTTTTCTTTTTTAACAAGTTCCAAAAGCATCGGAAACTCATTGAAGGTTCTTTGCAGCCTATCAACGGTATCAACAACAAGAGCCGTCAACTTACTTTGCCGCTTAATATAATTAACCGCCTCGTAAAACTTAGTCCGTTTGCCGTGAAAGGAGCTCTCAACAAAGGTAAATTCCTTTGCAATCTCCAAATCTTTAAGTGAGCAATAATTTCTCAACCTATCTAATTGAGCATCAAGAGAGAACCCATCTTCCTGCATCTCGGTTGAAACCCGAGCTAAAATAACCGCTTTCATATCCATAGTTCCTAATTCTTCTGCAGTTCAAGTTCTAACAATAACATCAGTAGTTGGAAAATATCTTCTCCAACTTTAATCATTTTTTTAGGATTTTTATCTTGGTAATTTGTGCAAATCATAGTTATCCCCTATACGAGTTGAAACTATATTTGCAATTCTGAATATAAATATGGATATGTATTTTAAGAAAAAGAGGATAATGACACCTCATTGAACAAAGTAGATATTACATTAAACTTTTTCAAAAGTCAAATTTCTGCGAACTTTTTTTATTAAATAAAATCAGTGTATTATGCCATATCATCAAAAAAATAAATTTTCGGGTCTTTTTGATAAATAAAATTATCAAAATAATTTTGCATCGCCAAAAGCAGATATGATATTATTTTGCCATCAGCAACAGATACCGATAATCTAAACCTTTTATTGGTATAAGGTTTGATAGGAGAAAAGGAATTCCCCTATTGTTGCTGATAGTTAGACAAGCGTAAGAAGAGCATAAGACGAACATTAGAATGAGAAAGAATGTTTAATAACTACTTTCTCAATTATTTATACCACAATCTATCACAGTAACTAAATGGCTAAAAACTAGCCATAAATCTAACCATATTTAAAACTTTATTATTATAGAGGACGAAATGAGTGAAAAAATATTTAAAAATAGAATAACACAAGAAACTCCCAATACCATAAAACAATTAAAATCTCTCTGGATAGATATGAGTTCAGATAAACAATTGACACCCAACACCCCAAACGGATTATTTGCATTTACCTTAAATCCAAATAATTTTGTAGATGCTGTAAAATTAGAGACAGATTTTAAATCAATTTTATCTCACTACTATCATTGGAGATACGGTTCAAAATGGAGAAAATTAAAACACATACAAGTTCCATTTCAAGGGATTATAGAAAAACAATCCAATGGTATAAATCATATTCATATCACTATATATCAATATAATATAGAAGAATTGGCTTTGTTTGTGGGGTATATTATAAGAATGTTCAAATCTCTATATATCAAAACATCATACAAAATAAAGAAGATTTACAATATTGATGGTTGGCATAACTATACATCCCCATTTCCTACCAATAAGGACAAATTCATCAGTAAGCATAGAATTGAAGCTCCTACTTATATCTGTTCAGATTTGTTTAATTCACAATTATCTGCTCAAAACTGATAAATATTATTATCAAAAATAAGGAGATTTGATGAACAATAATAAGAAAAATCAATATTTAGAGATGTTTTTGAACATTGCAGATGAGTTGCTGGAAAATCACCATATAAAGAGCCGAAGAGATTTTAGTTCCCGTTATTTGAATAAATGCAGTAATTATTTGGGTTCTCTGGTATGGCAGAACAAAAAGCCAAGCATTTCTTCAAGCTGGGCTTTATTTGTAAATTTAAATAGAAAAAAGCAACTTCCCCATTGGCAGGAACAATTATCAAAAACCTTATATGATATGGCTTCAAAGGATTAAGAATGAGAGAAGATATAGTTTTTGAGGAATTGATTGAACAAATAGACCTGATATTAAATTCATCTAAACCACTGCCTTATCATATGAAAGCAGAGAGGAAGTTGGCCGAAGTGCTTAGACATTTGCAGGAAATTCCAGAGTATGATAATTTAAAGCAATTTGAGCCTTTGTTTGATGTAGAGTCATTTTTGATACACTTTTTAGCTTCTGCTGATTACACGGATTTACTCAAAATAATAGACCGAAGCACGATGAAATTTAAGCATATTGATGACTATACTCATTTAATGGCTTTGGTTGTGAATCCCAATATTCCATTTTTTGAGAAAACTGTTGTGGTAGATAGAATGTTAGAAATGGGTGAAGGTATTGATGTAGTTAATGCGAACGGTGAAACAGCACTGATGATGGCAGTCAAAAGAAACAACAGAAAAATGATTGAATATTTATTGGAAAAGGGTGCATCTCCAAATATTCCTGATGATATGGGAGTTACACCATTGATGGTGGCGACTTTTAATGGTCAATTATACAATATGGCTCTTCTTCATTATTATGGTGCATTCGCAGGAGATGTTTGTGCTGAATATGAATTTGATGCCTTTGATATAGCAGATATTACCCAAAATTCCACGGCAAAAGAACTATTGCAGGATTTGGCAAAATAATAATTTCATAGCAAAACCAGAGTTAATACTCTGGTTTTTTACTAATCACTCCATCCCATTCGTTTAATAAATCTTCTTAATGTTATTTTTTGAACACCCATAATTCTGGCGATTTGTGCTTTTGGCACTTTTTTATCCAATAAATCTCTTATTCTTTTGGTATTTTTTGAGAGTTTTAATTTTTTTGATTCTGCTCCAAAGGGACGACCGAGTTTCTTTCCTGATGATTTAAGATTATCCAGCGACATTTTAGTTCTTTGAGAAATCAGGTTCCTTTCAATCTGTGCTGAAAGTCCAAAAGCAAAAGCCAATACCTGTGATTGAATGTCATTGCCTAAATGGAAACCTTCTTTAATGGTAATAATTTGACAGTTTTTAGCCAAACAAGTTTCCAAAATTCCCATAACTTCTAAAAGCGAACGCCCAAGCCGAGAGATTTCACAAGCAATAATCACATCATTTTCTTGCAATTCATCAAGTAATTGACCTAATTTTCTGTGTTTTAATGCTTTTCGTGAAGAGATAGTTTCTTCAATCCAGCTATCTATTTTTATACCTTTTTTTAAGGCATATTGCTTAATTTCATATTCCTGATGCTCTACCGACTGCTTTTGGCTGCTTACTCTGATATAACCATAAATCATCTTTTCTCCTTTTCATATATTTATCAGGATTTCAAAGAGTTAATAACAAATAGAAGGTCATTTTTATTGAACAATAAAATCAACCCTTTTTTATGGTTATTAGTTTTATTTTCTTTCGCTTAATTCAAAAATATATAAATGGCATTAACACAAGCAAAACCAATGGTTTCAAGGAGTTCTATGTTAGGAAATTCATTTCTTTTAAATAGGTAATGGCTGACAAGAACACAATCGTTGGTTTGTGTATCCTTAGGAAAACATCTCTATTGTGAACAACAGAGTAATTGAGGATACGGATTCCGTCACTTCCTATAATCAATTGGAAGGCAGAGCCTTTGAAGTATATAAAAGGGCAAAAACAAGGGTATTACGGTAATTGAATTGGCGGATATGAAATAGAAAAGGAAAATATAATGCGTAGATTTTTAGTTTTTTTTACAGCTGTTATTTTTTCTCGTTTTTTGATTCGTATCCATTTCTTTATAAAAACAGGCAATAAAAGGATGGTTATTCTTTATTTGTTGGGAATAATTATCAGCGGAGGTATTTTAATTTCTTTTTTTACGAGCGGAAATTATGATACAGGAAAAAAATCAGTATCCAATACGCTGTCAATACAAGCAGCAAACAAGAATACTTTAAATGCCTTTAATTATTTAACAGTTCAACCTGATTTTGTGTTTAAGGGTATGAACTCACTAAATTCTGTATCCAAATATTACGATTTAATGTGCTCCGATGAAAGTTATGATTTTTATTGTATCTATTCCGCATATGGAAAAATTGGAAATTCTCAAAAAACAAAAGAAAAATATTTAGGAAAAATTATAAAAACTCCTTTTCTGGTCTGGTCATACGCTAATGATAAAGATACTGTTTATCTCTCAGATAGAGGTTATATCAGTGAATATCAAAGCATAAGAGATTCTTCCTCTTGCCATCTGGTTGATGAGAAAAACATTAATAAATATGTCTCTGAAACAGATAATAAACGAGGCGATATTGAAGTCATTGGAATTTTAAAAAATATTTCAGCAATAGACGGTAGACTAATATTAGACCCTTGCTTTTATATAAAAAAGCATAATTCAAATTCTTCATCATCTTCTAAATCTTCTTACAATACTCCGCAAATATCATCAAATCTCACTCTTGATATATCTAAACCTGTTTATGAAAAAAATGAAAATATTGCGTTGTTAGCTCAGTGGATTGGTCCAGATGTAGATTGCAAAATCTTAGAGGAAAAAGTTAAAGAAACACTCGTCAGCCGTCATTTTGAAATTGTTGAAAACAGTCTTTCCTGTGCTGGAAATGATAACAAATCTTTAATTCAGCTTCGTGTTCAGTTTAAATCTCCAAGAATAGGGAAATTAAACATCCCATCCATTAATTTGGATAATGTTAGCGGTAACAGTGTTGATTTTAGTGTCAGAGATTTAGAGGCTCTGCAAAATGCCGTTGCCTCAAAAAATACTGAAAGTATCAAAGCATTTTTATCATCTCCGTCTGATTTAGATGAAATCAAAATAGATGGAGAACATCCTGTTGCTCATTTCATCAAAGATGATATGACTTTTGCTCAAGAGCTGATTAAATTGGAGGCTTCAGCGGATGTCATTGATAAGAATGGCTATACGCCATTGATGTATGCTGTTATTCGCCAAGATAATGATTTTCTTGATTTGTTGCTGAAGAAAAAAGTTTATTTGAATGAAGTTGATAAAAAAGGCAGAACCGCAATTATGTATGCGGCCATTAAAAATAATCTGTATGCCGCCCAAAAGTTAATAGAACATAGAGCAGACTTATACAAATCAAAAGATAAAAAATGGAGTGCATATAAATATGCCAAAGAAATGGGACACAAAGATATAGCAAAACTTTTAGACCTTGGATTTGACGAATTAATTATATTTACAGATTCTAGTAATGATAGCATACGAAAAAAAGAAATCTTAAAAAAGTTTTCTGAAAACTATACATCGTTGAGACTTAAATACTTACCCCTTTCTTCGTTAAAAATTTATATTCCTGAAAAACGGTATATCCAACCCACTCTTCTTTTATTTGATAGCAAAAAAGAAACTGGGCGATATATTCCTGATTGGGATGGAGATATAGCAAAATTACAAAAATTGATGGTAAAGGATTGAACAATGAAAAAAATGCTTTTTTTAATGCTGTTTTTAACATCGTGTCGTTCCATAACAATGGAAGATTACAAGAGCAACATATCTCCTTTAAAATATCAGGATTATGAGTTTACTCTGAATGTTCCCGATAACATTTATGTTATTACCCAAACTAATGTTGGCGAACGAGCCAAGATTGATAACAAGCAAGAGCATTTGAAAACGGTTGCCTATGATGTTAATAGTGAAATAATTAATAAGCTCGGAAACGATGATAACAGCATTGGTAGCATCATTATTTCCCAAGATGTTCTTAACCGCAAGCAAGGGTCTTTGATGACTTTGCTTGGGTCTTTTCCTTCCATTTTGTCATTGGGAACACTTAATTTAGTAGGATACCCATTCGGAACAGAGGAATACACAGTCCAGGTCAATGCGGTTGCTTATGACTTAAATGGAAAACAACTAAAGGAATATAAAGCAACAGCAAAAGATTGGAAATTTGTTGCGTGCTATTATGGTTATGCTCCAGACCAAGTTCAGGCCGCCGCATATCTGTCTGCCTATAAAGAAGGATTGGAATCCGTAATTGACCAAATTAATCAGGATAGTGATTTGCATTCATTAATGCAAAAGAGAGCTCAGACAATAATGAAACAAAACAAGCAAATTGCACAAAAGAAAAAAGCGGAAGAGGCCAAACGCAAAGCCCTTGAACAAGAAGCTAAACGCAAACAGGAAGCTCAAAAACAAGAACATATCCAAAGTGTATTGGATGAGCTAAAAGATATTTAAAGGATTTTGTTATGAAAATTTTTTTATTTGCCTTAGCTACTGGACTGATAATAACAAATAGCTGTTTTGCAAACTGTTATAATATTTCTGATTCAGACCTGAAATATGCTTGCTTGGCTGAAACCAAGAATGATGAGGGATATTGCTACCGTATATCAAATCCTGATGATAAAAATTTCTGTTTAGCGAAGCTTAAAAGGCAAAAAGGCATCTGTTATAGAATTTCCGATGTCAATAAAAAGAACCAATGCATCGCAATGGTTAAATAACGGAGAGAAAAGATGATTAAGAAAATAGTTTTTTGTTTCCTCGTTATTCTGAGCCTTTCAGGATGTGGTGAAGAACATAGATTTATGACTCTTTGTCGCAATGAAGGCTCTGCTGTTCCCTGTAAATGTATGTATAATGAAATATCTAAACAAGTTAAAGATATGAAACATTATAACGATTGGCTAATAGTTTTTCAAAAATTGAATGAAAACCCAAGTCTATCAACCATTCAAGAAGCGAAAAAACTACAAGCATCAATGGGTGAAGAATTGTGGGAACAATATATTGGTCTACTAACCAGATACAATATAACGTGTGCGATGGACGAGGGAGTTAATGTGCTTGAAATTTTTGATACAGATAAATTTTAAACACAAATAAAAAAGAACCAATACATCGCAATGATTAGATAGGATAAAATATGAAAAAAATAGTTTTCTTGATAGTTTCTTTGTTTCTAATGGGATGTTCTCATAATAACATTACCAACAATAAATCTTTTGCGGAAATTTGCAATACAGATGCGGCCATTTGCAAAAGAAATTATAGTGTATTGGCAGAGGAAGTTGAAAAATTTAATACCGCAGGAGGTGCTTTTATTCTGGTGAATTTGGAAAACGATGAAGTTCTAAATTCCGCCTCCATCAGTATTTTAGAAAGTTTTGACTACAATAAAGATTTTTCATATACGCCCAACAACATTATGAAACTTTTGAAAAAGGATAGATTGGCAACCACACAGCAGTTTATTCAAGATTATGCCTCTTTCATCAAATCAGCAGGTAAAAAAGAACTGGAAGAGTTAAGAGGCAATGTTACCAACGGAACGGCAAAGAAAATAAACATTGAAGGTATTTCTATCTATGGCCTAACGGCAACAGACTACAAGTTAGATAATCCTGATGATGTCGTTACAACGTTTTTGGGGCATTTCAGTTATCAAGGACAAGAGTATGCTCTTATCACTTTTTTAGATGCCCCCAAAGGCATAAAATCTACCTATAACTTTAACAGTTCTGGCTGGAATGCAACAGAATTAGCCAGAAAAATTGTGGAATCTATTGTGCTAAATGCTAATTTGGCAAAACGATAAAAGCTATAAATTCAAAGTTTCCAGAGCATTTTGGATATTTTTGGGATTTGTCCTATAATAAATTGATAGAGTTTGAATGGAACTATGCCCTGAAATTTGTTGTATTAATGGCAGGGGATAATTGGCATCCATTAATTTTGTTAAACAAGTTGCTCGAAGAGAATGAACACGGTATTGCTTATCAAGTCCAACAGCATCAAAAATCTGGCGGAAAATATGGATTATCTGTTGTTTTGAAAGATAAGAACCTTTATTTGATTTGAATAGGTAATCATTCATTTTAGGTTGAAGATACTTATCTGAATGTAAGAATTTGGCATATTTTTTTAATTCCTGTTTCAAGGTATTGTTTAAATAGACTTGCAGAGCCTTTTTTCCACCTTTATTTTGCTCTGGTTGCAGCAAAAATGATTCCACAGGATTGAAGTTTTCATCATAAACTTGTCCAAGAGTCAATTTTTGGATGGAATGGATACGAAGAGAGGTCATCAACATCATCAAGAACATTAATCTGGTTCGTTCCCGATGTGATGGCATATCATTGATAAACCGAAGACAATTTTTTACATCTGTGTCTGATAATAATTTAGATTTTCCACGCTTCATTTTAGCCTCATAGAATATTCATTAAAATATATAAACTATATATAAATGAAAATTTATAAAATGTCAAGATTTGGTCCTAAAATCAAAGTGTTAGATTTTATTGGAGTTAAAGCAAAAATCTTAATTAATATGTATTTTTGAATATTTCAGGAAGATTCATTTTATTTTAAATAGAGATAGTTATAATACACTAAATTTATAAAGGGACTCGGTAAAATGGATGAAATAACAGATTTATTATCAGAAAAGCGATTGGCTAAATATAAAGGCATCGGTAAAGAAAATGCCATTGCTTGTCATCTGTTTAATTGTGAATTGGCGGAATCTTTTTATTCCTCATTATCATATTTTGAAATTATTTTGCGTAATAAGATAGACAAGGTATTTTCTAAATATTTGGGTGATGACTGGATTTTCAAAGATGAGTATATTATCGGCAGAAATCAAGATAATATGAAAAATGCCCTTGCTCATATTAAGGATACTAAAAAGAATCCTACCGATAAAAATCACATCATATCCGAATTAAATTTAGGGTTTTGGGTGTATTTATTTTTGCCAGCATACAATGATGTTGTATGGAAAAAGCATCCGCAAGTATTGCAAGAGATTTTTGATGGTTGTAAAGATATTAGTGTGTTATCAAGAATTTTTAATAAATTAAACCGAATTAGGATGTATCGCAACAAAATATTTCACTATGGTTCTTTACTTGTTGTTGCAGAAGAGAATAGACCTGAAAAAGTGCATAATCTAATATACCGTATGATTGGAGATTTGAACGCTCCTAAATTACTGAAAGAATTAAGAAAGATAGATTCTTTCAATGAGAAGTATTTAAAAGGAAAAAATTTCGGGATTTTAAAACGATAAAGGATGACAGCAAATACAACCAGAGAAACTCCTGCGTGAAAACGCTTAATGTATTTTATAGTCATCCTATCTGCTAAAACATATAACATTAAAAGTTATAAATGTCAAGATATATTATGCTATTTTGGGTTTATCAACAATACATTCCTGAACGTATCTATGTAATGTGTTCCAATCACAATCAAGCAATCTGGCTATTTTAACTTTGCTAACACCTTTTCCAAATAATTCTATGCTTCATCATCATGTAATTTAAGATTAAGCTAGATAATTCAACAGAAATTTAGTTGATTCTTTACCATTCTTATTTATGATCCTAAACTATGCAGATGTACTTAAACTATTGGGGCTATGTTATGGATCTGGAAGAAAAAGTTAAGCAATTAGTCAACCAAAACAATCATGAAGACTTTATTTTTGACTTCTTGTTGCTCTATGGTTTGCCTAAAAGTACGGTAACCAAGACCAAAAACTCACGCTTAAATAAGGCTGATAACCAGATCATCATTAAGAAGAAGCTATTCTTCGAATATTATGATCAAGGAAGTAGTTTATTCGAAGCTAAAACGGCTGATCTGTTGGAACGAATTGAAACATTAAAAAATGATCCTAAAACCTATACTCATGATCCACGCTTTATTATAGTTACTGATTATAAGAAATTTTTAGCAGTTGATACTAAAACTCAAGATACTCGTGATATTGAATTTAAAGATTTGTGGAAACATACGGATTTCTTTCTACCGTGGTCAGGTAAAGAAAAATATCAGCCACATTTGGAAAGTATGGCAGATGTTAAAGCTGCCGAAAAGATGGCGAAAATTTATGATGAAATTTACCATAACAACAAAACATTTGCTGAAGAATACAACCACGATCTGAACATCTTTTTAACCAGATTACTCTTTTGCTTTTTTGCTGAAGATACAGGGATTTTTACGGAAGATAGTTTATTTACCAAGTCATTAGTTGAACATACCAAAGATGATGGCAGCGATCTTCAGGCCTTTTTTGGAACCCTATTTGAAGCGTTAGATAAGAAAGATAAGTCTGAATATCCACAATACATTCAAAAATTTCCTTATGTTAATGGTAAATTGTTTAGAGATCAGATTCATATTCCTGAAATGACAGCTAAAACCCGTGAATTGATGATAGAGTGTGGTGATCGTAATAATTGGAAAGAAATCAACCCAGATATATTCGGTTCAATGTTTCAAGCGGTTAAAACAGCAGAAGTCAGATCAGGACTAGGACAACATTATACTTCAGTGCCAAACATTATGAAGGTGATCAATCCGTTATTTATGGATGATCTGCGTGAAGAATTTGAAAAAGCCAAAGATAATGTTAATAAATTAAAGGCTTTACAGCTAAGATTATCAAAAATACGTATTTTTGATCCTGCTTGCGGATCTGGTAACTTTTTAATTATTGCTTTTAAGCAAATGAAATTGCTTGAAATGGATATAATCAAACGTATCCAAGAAATCAGTGGCGAAAAAAATTTCCAGATAAATTTATCCGTTATTGAACTAAAACAATTCTATGGCATTGAAATAGACGATTTTGCTTGTGAAATTGCCAAATTGTCTTTATGGCTGGCCGAACACCAGATGAATTGTAAGTTTAGAGAAGAAATCGGTGAACCCAAACCAACCTTACCTTTAAGTGAAAGTGGACATATCGTTTGCGGTAATGCTTTGCGTATGGATTGGAAACAAGTTTGTCCGAAATATATTGAAAAACAAACGCTAACCCAAATTATTGCTGAGGCGGATCTTTGGAATACCCCCCTACATATGAATACACCTAAAGAAGAAGCTGAAGTATATATTTTAGGTAATCCACCATACCTTGGCTCTCGTCTGCAAAATGATGACCAAAAGTGTGATCTACAATTACTATTCAAAGAATATAAAAGCCTTGATTATATATCAGCTTGGTTTAAGAAGGGTACCGAATATATACATAATACAGACAATAAATTATCATTTGTATCAACAAACTCCATAACACAAGGTGAACAGGTTGCAATTTTATGGAAAGAATTGTTAAAAAAAGCATATATTTGTTTCGCTTATACTTCATTTAAATGGTCTAATAATGCCAGATATAATGCAGGCGTTATCTGTGTAATTATTGGAATGTCTGGAAAGCCAATTAAAGATAAAATCATATATACTGATAGTCGAAGGAAAGTAGTTAATCAAATCAATCCTTACTTGATGGAAGCTAATGATATTTTTATAACAAGGCATTCATCACCGCTATGTGTATATTTCCCAGAAATGACCTATGGAAGCTTGCTAAATGACAAAGGAAACTTTGTTTTAGATGAAAAAGAAAAGGATGAAATTCTTAAAAAATATCCAGACTTAGAAAATAACGTAAAAAAATATATCGGATCAAAAGAATTTATTCGTGGAGAAACAAGATATTGTCTATATATAAAAGATGAGGAACTGTCACACATTTTAACATATTCTGAAATAAAAAACAGATTAGATAATATTTTTACACATAGGTCTAATAGTACTGAAAAAAGTACTCGTGATATGGCAAAATACCCACATAGATTTTATTTTGATGCATATAAGCATGAACCATCAATTATTGTACCAAGAGTATCATCTGAAAATAGATTTTATATACCAATCGGATATGTGGATGAAAATACTGTGATTTCCGATGCAGCACAGACAATTAATGGTGGTTCATTATTTATTTTTGGAATTATCACGTCTCAAATGCATATGGTTTGGATGAGAGCTGTTGCAGGAAGACTTAAAACTGATTATCGTTATTCTGCAACACTTGTGTACAATACATTTCCATTTCCTAAAATATCAGATCAACAAAAGAAAAGAATTGAACTCTGTGTACAAGAGATCTTACGTGTCAGAGAGAAGTATTCCGAAAAAACAATGGCTGAACTATATGATCCAGATAAAATGCCAAAAGATTTGTTAGAAGCCCATCATAGCTTGGATATGGTTATAGAATCTTGTTATCGGAAGAAACCATTTGAAAATGATGAACAACGTTTGGCACACCTATTCAAAATGTATGAAATGATGACAAACAATGCCTCAGAAGATGAATTAAAACAATTAGAGTTAGGAATATAATATGGAAAACTTGGTAGAAGTTAAATATGCTCAAACAGGAGAAAGCACCAAGACAGACTCTTGGGGTATGCGTGAAATGCAGCAAAGAGCCTATGCTTATCGTGGTTCTAAGTATTTACTCTTAAAAGCTCCTCCTGCATCAGGAAAATCTCGTGCTCTGATGTTTATAGCTCTTGATAAACTGCAAAACCAAGGCATTAAAAAAGTTGTTGTTGCTGTTCCTGAACGCTCTATTGGTTCTTCATTTAAGAAAACGGAATTAAAGAAATTTGGCTTTTTTGCCGACTGGATGCCTGAGGACAGATACAACTTATGCACCAGAGGATCCGATAACAGCCAAGGTAAAATCAAAACTTTCCAAGAATTTATGGATTCCGACGCTAAAATATTGATCTGCACCCACGCAACTTTACGTTTTGCTTATGAAACCATTGAAGAAACCAAGTTTAACGATTGTTTGTTGGCTATTGATGAGTTTCACCATGTATCCGCAGATTTGGATAATAGCAAACTAGGTGAACTTCTGCACTCTATTATGACGAAATCAACCGCTCATGTTGTAGCAATGACAGGATCATATTTCCGTGGTGATGGCGTGGCTGTTATGCGCCCTGAAGATGAGATGAAGTTTGATCGGGTAACCTATAACTATTATGAGCAATTAAACGGTTATACATACTTGAAATCTTTGGGAATAGGTTATCACTTTTATCAAGGAAGATATATGTCAGCACTTCCTGAGATTTTAGATACCAATAAAAAGACAATTATCCATATTCCAAGCGTTAATTCACTGGCATCAACCAAAGACAAGTATGATGAAGTTGATCGGATTATTGATATAATTGGAGAATTGGATCATCAAGATCCTGAAACTAATATTTTATATGTAAAAAGACATAGTGACGGCAAGATTTTAAAAATTGCTGATTTAGTAGAAGATAAAGAAGGCCGTGAAAAAGTTGTTGAATATTTAAGACATATAGAAAAAGTTGATGATTTGGACATTTTAATTGCTCTTGGTATGGCAAAAGAAGGATTTGACTGGCCATTCTGCGAACAAGCATTGACAATAGGTTATCGAGGATCATTAACTGAAATTGTGCAGATTATCGGTCGTTGTACTCGTGACAGTGAAAACAAGACACACGCACAATTTACTAACCTTATTGCACATCCAGACGCTTCAGATGATCAGGTTACAACAGCAGTGAATAATATGCTCAAAGCCATTACCTGCTCATTACTGATGGAACAAGTGCTGGCTCCTAAGTTTAACTTCAAGGTTCGTTTGGAAGATGATAACACCGAAAATCAAAAAGGTGAAATAAAGATCAGAGGGTTTAAGCAGCCGTCAACTGAAAAGGTCAAACGTATTATTGAATCCGACTTAAACGATCTTAAAGCCAAAATTCTTCAAGATGATAACGTATTGAAGGCATTGCCAAGTAACATTGATCCTGTTGTTGTTAATAAGGTTTTGATCCCAAAGATTATTCAAACAACATATCCAGACCTAACAGATGAAGAAGTTGAAGAAGTAAGACAGTATGTCATTGCCGATTCAGCCATCAAAACAGGATCTATTGAAGACACTGGAGATATTCGCTTTATTCGTATGGCAAACAGATTTATCAATATTGATGACTTGAGCATTGACTTGATTGATTCCATAAATCCGTTCCAAAAAGCATTTGAAGTATTATCAAAAACATTAGACAAGCGAACATTCCGTTTAATTCAGGAATGCGTTGATGCTACCAGATTGCAAATGACGGAAGAAGAAGCTGTTGTTCTGTGGCCAAAGATAAAAGAGTTTGTTAAAGCAACAGGTAATGAACCAGATAAAAATTCAGTGGATCCAAAAGAAAGAGAATTGGCAGCAGCTTTACTCTATCTTCGTAACAAAAAGAGAAATCAGCAGTAGGATTGAAGTATGGAAGATTGGTTACAGAAGATTGTTGATGATGACGATTTAGGTCTATTGGATGTTAAACCTAAAAATGTTCGTATTACAGCAGATGAACGGTTGGTTAAAAGTTTTGAAGAGATCAATAAATTCATAGAAGAAAATAAACGTGAGCCTGAACTATCAAACGATATTCTGGAAAATTCATTGTATTACCGTCTTGAAGGAATTAGGGAAGATAACAACAAAATCAACCAATTAAAAGAATTTGACACGTTTGGATTGCTTAAAGAAACGGAAGAAACACCTCAACCACAATCTATTGATGATATATTAAATGATGATGACCTTGGCCTTTTATCAACACCTAAAGAAGACGATATATTCAATTTAGGACATGGACTGAAAAAGGTTGATCGTTCTGTTGGGGATTATGATTATGTGGCTCGTGCCAAGAAGTGTGAGGATTTTGATAAGTTTGAACCATTATTTAAGGCCTGCCAAGCTGATCTTAAGAATGGTAAGCGTAGACTGATGAAATTTACAACCGAAACATCAATCAAAGAAGGTGCTTTTCTGGTTTATCGTGGAATGTTGCTATATATTGATAAGGTTGGTAATTTTTCTCAGCGTAACCAAAGAAAACAAGCCAGACTTCGCTGTATCTATGAAAATGGGACAGAATCTGACATATTGCGCAATTCTTTGGCTAAACCAATGTATTCTGATGGAAAAATCGTAACGGAAAACTATGAAGAAGCGTTAAAAGAGTTTTCTGGCGTAACAGAAGAGGATAAACCGTCTGGATACATCTATGTTTTACGGTCACTCAGCAAAGATCCGCAAGTAAAAGCCGTGAAAGATTTGTATAAAATTGGTTATTCAGAAACTACCGTTGAGGATAGGATCAGGAACGCAGCAAATGAAACAACATATCTTATGACCAAAGTGAAAGTGGTGACTTCATACAAGATGTATAACGTTAATACGCAAAAGTTTGAAGATTTGTTGCATCGCTTTTTTGATTCTGCACGATTAAACATAGATGTAATGGATAACAACGGAACACGGCACATGGTTAGAGAGTGGTTTCAAGTGCCGTTAGGTGTAATAGAACAGGCCATCTATCTCTTCCAAACAGGAGAAATTGTTAATTATTACTATTCTCGTGAAAAACAGGAAATTTTGAAAATAAAGTGTTAAAAATTCTGTATTTTCTTATTCTAATAAGAAACCCAAACTCTTATTGGCACCTTTGTTTTCTTTCATTCCTCAAATAGCTATACACAGTTGGGCGAGTAATTTTGAAATGCTTAGCAATGCGAGCGATAGGCATTCCTTGTTTGCGGAGTGTGGTTAATCTAATTTTTCAAGAAGTATAGCAAAATTTTTACAAATGATTCACCATATTTTAAATTGATTATATTACTATAGAAAAAATTGTATAAAGGTTTATAAAAATGACAAACGGGTTTAATTTTCTAATATATAAAACTCCAGATAAGGATGTGAAAGTCAATGCTGTTATCAAAGATGATACAATATGGCTTACACAAAAATCTATGGCAGAACTGTTTGGATGTTCATCTGATAACATTTCTTTGCACCTGAAAAATATATTTGAAGCAGGAGAATTAGAAAAAGATTCAGTTACCGAGAAAATCTCGGCAACTGCCGCAGATGGTAAAAATTATCCAACAAATTTTTATAATCTTGATGCTATTATTTCCGTAGGCTATCGGGTTAATTCAATTCAAGCTACACATTTCAGAATCTGGGCAACAAAAGTTCTGAAAGAATACATCCAAAAAGGTTTTGTTTTGGATGATGAACGGTTAAAACAAGGAAAAGATGCTTTTGGAAAAGACTACTTTCGTGAATTATTGGAAAGAGTTCGTTCCATTAGAGCATCTGAACGTCGTATCTATCAACAAATTACAGATATTTTTGCTGAGTGTTCTATTGATTACGATAAGGATTCGCAAATAACACAAGATTTTTATGCCACTGTGCAAAACAAGTTCCATTATGCCATTACGGGGCAAACAGCGGCAAAAATCATTTACACGAAGGCAGACCATACTAAAGAATATATGGGACTGACAACTTGGAAGCATTCACCTGAAGGCAGAATCTTGAAGTCAGATGTATCTGTTGCCAAAAATTATTTGCCAGAGAAGGAAATCAAGCGTTTAGAACGAACAGTTTCAGGATACTTTGATTATATTGAGGATTTAATTGAACGTGAAAATACTTTTACGATGCAAGAGTTTGCTAAAAGTGTTAATGAGTTTTTATCATTCCGCAGGTATGACATTCTTCCCGATGGCAATAAGGGGAAGATTTCGCAAAAACAAGCCAAAATTAAGGCAGAAAAAGAATATGATGTATTTAATAAAACCCAGCAAATAGAATCTGACTTTGATAAAGAAGTAAAGAAATTACTGAAACAGGACAAGAATACCAATTAATTAGATAATATTCTTGATTAATTCACGAGCGTGTTCAATATCACTTTTCATCTTTCCTTGGCTAAATACGCACCCCAAACAGCCGAGGACGGAATCACATCTTTTGCATTTGTTGGCAATAATTTCAGAAATAGCTTCCAGATGTTGTACAATTTCAGCATTCTCTTGTTCTCGTAATGTTTTTAAATCTTCTTTTGTCATTTTACTTTTCTTCATTTCTTAAATAACTATACACTGTTGGACGGGAAATCTTGAAGTGCTTAGCAATGCGAGCGATAGGCATTCCTTGTTTATGGTGTGTATTTAATTCTGCCACTTGCTTATCAGTAAGTTTATTTTTACCACCTTTATATTTTCCCTTTGCTTTAGCAACAGCAATTCCTTCTCTTTGACGTTCCAGCAGGATAGAACGTTCAAGTTCAGCAACGGCTCCAAGCATTATCATCATCATTTTTTGGTAAGGGTCTTGCTTTTCATTACCTTTGAATGTCAAATTTTCTTTATGGAAAACTATTGTTGCTCCTTTGGAAGTAATCTCTTCAACAAGATTTAATAAATCCCGAGTATTTCTCGCCAGACGGCTCATTTCGTGAATGTTAATAATGTCTCCAGAGCGAATATTTGATAACATCGCCTGCAATTGAGGACGATTGGTATCTTTCCCACTAATTTTTTCTTCATATACCCTGTCGCAAACAACATCTCTTAACTGTCGTTCGGTATTTTGTTCAATCGTAGAAACTCTAATATAGTTAAAAATCATCACTTAATCCTAAATAAGTAAAATTTATATTTAAGAATATACTTTACATATGTAAAATTGTTAAGAAAAATGATTTTGATTTTACACTTTTACAAATGTAAAAATAGGGTATACTCTAATGTTACGATGGTTAGGAGCTCCAGAACAATTAAGTTTTAGCTTATAATATTGCGCAGTACAACCAATAAGGACCATATACACATTTACATGTGAAAAATTTTGATTTACAAATATTGACGTTTGTATATCATAACAACAACGGGTGATAGTTATTGGAAATTTCGTATGAATACGTATAAACTTGAATTTAATTTCTTAAAATTTCTTGGGGGCATAATTTTAGTAGCTATTATTATGCTTATTTTAATATCTTATTGTTGTCCATTAACTAGCGATATCCTAGCAAGAAGAATTGTTATTAGTATTAATAATTTAAATCCTTGTGAAGAAGGATTCATAAAAGAATTGATTCAAAATGGAAAACTCTATACAATTGATAATGTCACAGTTCGAATGATTAGTTTTTACGAGAATCTTATCACTTATTTACTTGGATTAGGTGTTTTAAGTGGTTTAATCGGCTTTTTTTATATAAGACATTCTCACAAACGAGATATTTGTGAAGAATTTGAGAAAGATGAGGTAAAAAAAGATATCAGAAAACAACTAGAGGAAATCTTTGAAAGCAAGTTATCTGATGAAGAAATTAATTTTAAGAATAGCGTTATTGATGAGTTAACATCTAGAATTGAATTTTTGGAAAATTTATTAAATAACGATGAAGTGCCAGTAAGCGGTGTAATAAAAATTAATGAAGCCACCTCCAAAAGAAAAAATGCTAAAACGACAACAGGTAAAGTAAAAAATGGCTGTAATATCAAAAAATAGTATGGAACGAACAGGAATAGAAGAATTATTTGGTAATTCTTTAGTATCCCAAATTGAAAAGGAGCAGAAAATAACCTCTCCAGAGGAAGTTTTAAAAGCATGCCATATTATCAATTTTCCTGTAGACATAGAAGCTATTGCAAAACATTATGACATTAGTATTGAAAATAAGCTCTTTGATAATAACATTTCAGGAATGCTTACCAAAGAAGATGGAAAGTATAAAATTTATGTAGAAATTAGCCATCCAGAGAATCGAAAAAGATTTACCATAGCTCATGAACTTGCACATTTCTTTTTACATAAAAATTTAGATGATAATTTTGAAGATAAAGTGTTTTTTCGAGGTGTATTGACAGATAGTATTGAACACCAAGCCAATAATTTTGCTAGTAATTTATTGATGCCTAAAGAAGTATTCCTCAAAGAAGTAAAAGAGGGAAGAGGAAGAATAGAGGAACTATCGGAATTTTTTAAAGTTTCAACATTAGCTGTTAGAGTTAGAGCGAAACAACTGAATTTAACGGGACATGGTTTATGATTACAAATTTTAAATATTGCCCTATTATAAAAACAGGAGATGCAGAGTTAAGAGCTTTATCTCAATTATCATCATCTGTTAAAGATAAAATGCATCCAATTATTGAATTGACCAGAGGAAGAAAGAGTGCCAAAGATAGTAAAGGAGATATTAATAAACGAATAAGGAAATTAATAGATATTTTTCCTTATAACGATTTTTTCCTAGATATAACTTCGGATGAAGCTTTAAGTAATGAAGATATTATGTCGTTTCATTCCTCAAAAAATGGTTATTCTTCTTGGTGTGAGCAATGTATTGCTCTTAAAAATTCTTTTAGCAAGTTTTATCCTGTGGTACAAATTGAAGAAGAGAATGATTATTCAACATATATGACACACTTAAGAGCACAGGTTGATTGTTTGCTTGAGCACTTTGAATATATAGCGTTTCGTTCCCAAGATGAAAAAAGTGCTATAAATATCATTACAGACATAAATAATCTGATAAAACTAAGACAACAAGAAAATAGTGATTCGTCATTTTTAAGCAGGATTGTTTATATTCTTGATTACAGATATATAAACGATTCTACAACGGGAATAGCTACCGCAAAATTGTTTATAGAAAAACTAGCACAAATAGGAATTTTCAACATTATAATTTCAGCAACTTCATTTCCTATGAGTGTTTCCGAAGTCATGTCCGATAAAGAAACAAAAACCGTATTACCAATAAAAGAAATAAGTTTTTTTGAAAAGGTAAAAAAAGAGTCTACCAATTCAAAGCTAAATCTTATTTATAGTGATTATGCTACCGCTAACCCTCTCCGAAATGATAATATTGTTATGGCAAGAGGATGGATTCCAAGAATCGATGTTCCTTATAAAAGGGATATATATATATCCAGAATAAAAAGAGGAACTTCAGATTACCTTACAAAATATCATGAGGTCGCAGAACAAATTGTTAATGATGACTTTTTTAAAAATATATCTAATGATATTGACTGTTGGGGATTGACAGAAATCCAACGAGCTGCGGAAGGCATGGTCGGAGGAGCAGCTCCAAGTTTTTGGATATCTGTAAGAATTAATATACATCTTAACTCAATAACAAAATTAATGTTAAAACAATTTAGTTGATTTAATATTCCCTGTAAGAGAAATTAAATCATCTTTAGAAACTTCCTGATGTTTGACATCTTTACGAAATAGCTCAAATAATATTTTATAACGCGAGTAAAGTGTCGATATTGCTTCTTTCCTCAAGTCATTTAAGCAAATTAGTTGGGTAGCAAGCTTTCGTAATTCAAACATGGAAAATCTACTAATTCCCTTTTTTTTCAATAGCTTCAAAAGAGACTGCCGAGATAAAAACTCACATAAATTTTGTTTACTAAGTCTTTTTTGTCGTTTGGGACGTCTGATTATTTTAATATCATTATCTGAAACTACCAATATTCCCACTTTTTTATTTAATTTGCTTCTAATTTCCTTAATATGTTTAGATGTTGTGATTACAGAAACAAAATCAAATGTTGATAAATAATCTTTAATTTGGTCATTTAATCTGTTGATTGTGTCTATATCGCTTTTAATTTCCAAAGCATACATTAAATCTTGCTTAATAACAACTAAATCAGCTCTTCGTTGATTTTGGGAATACAGCACTTCATGACCAATTATAGCATCTTGGTCATTTTGTAGTATCCAAGCAATAAATTTTATTTTTATATCATCTGCGTTTAACAATCTTTAATTCCTAAAATCAACTTGAATAAAATATATACTAAATTCATTAAAAAATATTTCACAATCATCAAAATCATCATTAATATACATAAAGGGAAATTTAAGCACTTACAAATTCTCTATCTGCCTATAAAAAATCACCTTTTCTTCTCTCTATATATAAACCTCTCAAGTCTAAACAAACATTTTAAGATTTTTATTTTAGAAAACACCTAATATTGGTAAAAATCTAAAATAGAATAAGGCTTTTATAAATTTCCCTATCGGTAAATTTTAATCACAAAAAAATTTTTTGAATAAAAAAATTCCCTATCGGTAAAATTTTGTAGGTTGTTGTATAGAGTTATAATCTACGCAAAATATGCGGAGATTAGACTAGTTTTTCTCCGCAAAAAAACAACATCCCAAAATAATCAGATGATTCCGAAAGACATCACCTAATACCCAATTTTCTCAATATCAACATATTGGCAAATTATTTCATTTAATTCTTTTCTGATTTCATCAGTGGGAATAGCAGACCGCTCATCATACTTATCCCAACCACGTGCTTTTTTCAATATTTCGCCTAACGCTTTCGCCATATCATCAGCCTGTTTATGGCGTTCCAATTCAATAGAATTAAAATTTTCACTCTCTGTATCAAATTCAAATATTACCTTCATATTATCCACGCTCCACTTCACTTAATTCTTCAATATCTTCTAAATTGCCACATCTACGCAAGTAATCAAATCCACCATCAACGGCTACTGCTCCACACTTACAAAATTTGAAATCATTTACAGATACACTTTCTATAATGTCACCACATTTTTTACATCTTATCTTATTTTTTACAATTTTTCTTGCATTAAAAAATTCTCCTGTATCATCAGATTTCCCTATCATATTTTAATCCCTCATTAATACTAATCATTAAATTACAAAAATCTCATTTTAGAAAATACCCAATATTGGGTATTTTCTAAAATAGAAATTTACCAACCCTACATAAAAAACTGAATTATAACTGAGCAACTCTTGCTTTGATAACCTCTATAACCTTATCATAAACAGGGTTATAAGTTTTTTCAGTCATCATCATTTCTTTGAGTTTTTCTGCCTGCACAATGATTTCTGCAGCCAATTTATCCAAAATATCGTTAATAAGTTGAGATTTGACGCCAAGTTCTTTCGCCATTACCATAAAATTGGTTCTGGTAATTCTGTCAGGTTCATACTCGCCACCGATAGACATTGACATTTCTTTGGCCAGTTGCGGATAAACTTGGGTGGACACCAAATCATACAAAGGAGAAAGAACATACCCGTTCGCAGTATGCAAATAAGAGAAATTCTTTCCGTGAGCATCAGAATTACCAATTAAAAAGTTAAAAGCAATGCTTTTTAAGAAATGCAATTCATCTTTCGCCTTGTTCGCTAGATTATTATGGATGAACTGAAAACATTGCTTAATACTCGGTCCTCCCTCAGTCCTTTGATATTTTTTATTAGATAGCCCCAAACCTTGGCAAAAATCTTCCTGCTGAATTCGCTGAACAGTATTTTGCCTGTCAAATCGCTTTGTCATATAAGCCGTTAATGAGCCAAACTTTTTAATTTTACATTCAGCAACATTTAACCCCATAAGCCCAGCTAACTTCATACAAAAATATTCATTATAGATTAAATCTGGAAAATTCCGATTCTCAGGCTTTAAAATCCAAGTAGAAATATACTTATCCGATGGTTTATAATACTTATTATCATCAGGAAAAATTGTTAACGCCAGCTTTTCTTGAGCTCCAGCAAGCGACAAACGAATACCTTTACCCGTTAATAATGGAGTTTGAGAAAGCTTATTCAGAAGAGTAGCTAACTCTTCTTCGGATATTTCCTCCAAAGTATCATCAAAAATCGGTGTCATATCTTGCGGATAAAGGGAAACCGCCCCTGCACATTCTCCCCCTAATTCTCTTAATAATGCAAATGGATTGTTGAGCGAAACTTGCTTTATCTGAGCAATTTTCTTCACCACATCACCTTCTGGCAATAAATTAGAAAAGAAACTTCGTGTTTCTTTATCTCCAAAAGCTTCTTTTTGCAACGGAAGCTGATGAGCAATCGCTTCTGTAGCATCATCCAAATATTTGAAGCTCAATCTGGAATTATGCTCTTTTAAAACTCCAATTTTTTTGTTATGAAAATAGACATCAAGCAAATTCATTGATTTTCTCCATCAATTTTTAATTTAATTCCCAGCATATCCAGAACATATAATACTTTGCCAATTTGACAGGTTTCTTTGCCCGATTCCAAATCAACAATAAACCGCACACCAACATTGCATAAACCTGCTAATTGCGGTTGGGTTAATTTTTGCTCTTTGCGTTTCTTTTTTATGATGTCTGCCAAATTTTTTGTCTTCATAAATTTCCCTTTCGGTAAATTTTAGTCACAAAGAAAACCTTTTGAATAAAAAATTTCCCTATCGGTAAATATACACCATTAAACGACAAGATGTCAACAAAAATTTCCCTATCGGTAAAGTTTTGGCATTCACACGAAAAAAGTTTTTTAGATTTTTCTTAAAAACAAAACACAAATGGAAACTTTTTAAATTATTTTTCTAAAATCCTATTTTAGAAAATAACCAATATTGGTAAAAATCTAAAATATAAATAGGAAATTTCTTACATAACTCTTGTTTACGGATATTAGCAAATCCACGCAAATTTTGCGGAGATTATGAGAGTTAATCTCCGCAAGTTAAAACATAATGCGTGTTGCGACCGTTTCCTTGCTGTTTCAATATTCCAAATTCAACAAGCTGTTTAATGGAACGACTTGCCGTATCTTGCGAACATTTACATATTTTCGCCCATTTGCTTGAAGTCAGATTGCCTTCAAAACCATCAAAAAGCATATTAATCATTTTCTTCTGGTTCTCATCTAACGTGAATTTATTAAATTCCATCCAGCGTTCAGCTTTAACAATAATTTTACTAACCATTGTTTCAGAAGTTTCCAAAGCCTGTAACATTGTTTCTAAAAACCACTTTATCCAATTCGTAACATCAAGCATTCCTTTTTGTGTTGCTTCCAATATTTTATAATATTCATTTTTTTGCTTTTGGATTTGAGCCGACATACTATAAAATCTGTAAGATGACTTTTCTGCTTTCGCCAGCATAAACTCCGTAATGGCTCGTGCTATGCGGCCGTTGCCGTCTTCAAACGGGTGAATTGTAATAAACCATAAATGGCTTATGGCGGCTTTAATCAACGGATTGACATCATTTGTTTCATTTATCCATTTAAAAAAATCATCCATATATGCTTTTATCAAAGAGGCTTTTGGGGCTTCATAATACACGATTTCCCGTCCCCTGTTATTGGAAACAACTTGCATTGGCCCTTCTTTATCATCTCTGTAACAAGCGGTTTTTATTTTATACATTCCGCTGTATCCTGTCGGAAACAATGCAGCGTGCCAGCCGCACAATCTTTCATATGTTAACGAGGTTTCAAAGTTATGTGTGGCATCAATCATAATTTCAACAACACCGTCAATATGGTGGCTGCTGCCAACGGATTTTTCATTATGTATGTTTAATCTTCTGGCAATAGATGAACGAACTTCATCTTTATTTAAGAACTCTCCTTCAATCTCGCTTGATTTGGTTATTTCTTCGGTCAAGTTGTTCAAAAGAGCTTCTTGCCTGAAATCAAAACCAAGACTTTGCATTTTGCCAAGCAGTGTTCCTTGCTTAAATGACACCTTTGTGATAATATTAAAAAGCTCATCATTATTCCAAATAAAGTCTGGCCAGTTCTTTTGTTCGTGAATATACATCGGTAATCTCCGCAAATTATGCGGATATTATAGCCGTTATTCTCCGCAAAAGTCAATATATTTCATTTAATCCTTCCGTTTATATCAATGGTTTTATCCCTGACGGAGTTCAACAATTCGTCAACTTCGGAGCACCATAAAAACAGCCTCCCTCGCGGAGGCTTTTTTTATGGTAATGATATAAAAAAGCTCAAACTTCCGGGAAGGTAGTTCGGCTGAAAGCGAAAGGCGAGCGGAAGCGAATAAGCGCACAGGAACAAGCATTGGCGCAGCCAATGTCGAGGACAGTCTGCTGACCGACACAATTAAAAACCTTAGATTTTTCTAAGGTTTTTAATTATCTTGGATATAGATAAAATTTCTTACTTATGGCTGAATGTGCAAAATTGTGTAGAAAAGAGTGTTAGTTTGCACAAAATTTGTTAACGCAGATGTATCATTAAATCTGAATAGTCAATGAAATGCCAATAAAGTGTTAGGAATAATTTCCTTGACAAGATTCCGCTTTTATGTTAGAAAAAAACATCACTTGCCGCAAGTGTGTCTCAAAACCGTTGGCAAACGCCAACGGTTTTTCTTTTTTAAACAACAAAATAGGAGAATAAGTATGTCAAATTTAATACAATACATTATCCAAAAAGATCCATCTAAAAAAAGTTTATCAGACCTATTCACAAATAGAGTTGTAGATGATTACAAAAAAGCCCAATCAGGAAATTACCAAACTAAAAAATCAGATGTCCCTGAAAACTGGGGCAAAAAAACAGAGGCTCATCTTAACGAATATCTAAAAAAAGATAAATTTGTTTATCCGGGAAAAACCAGAACCGGATTATTGGCTCCTTTTAAAGATTTAAAAAGAAATTATGATGCTATGAAGAAAGACAACTATGATGGCAATGATAAGTTCTTTCATTGCAAAGCTAATTATGAAGCTGCCAAACGTGGAAAATGGGGCGAATTTGTCGGAAAAGCAATGAGTGCAATGCGAGAGTTTCCATATGGAACAATAAAAGGTGGAATACAAGACAGCTCTGATGATTGGGAAGCCAATCGCCGAGGTTGGCGTGGAGCCAAAGCCGGAAAAAATTTATTAGAAAGCTGTTCTCGTAACCCTCGAGACTATTATAAATAAACTTGCATATATCAATAAAGCTTTTAGAATAAATTTTAAGGAGTAAATGTAATGAAAGAACAAGTCAAAAATTTATATCTAAAAGCTTTATTGATTGGAATTAAGGGAATAATTGTTCTTCCTTTAATTGTCTTTTTAATTTATGAAGCGTTTATAACTCAAAATCAAGAAGCTGAAATGTCGCATGTTCAGTATGTTGCTGTCATAACAACATTATGTTGGATTTTAGTTTTATGGACATTTGTTGACTACAAATTAAAACACTATTTATTTTCCGTTTTAGTTATCACTGTATTTTTACAAATGTATTTTTTTAATACTCATATTAGA
>ENA-ORRH01000251-ORRH01000251.1-human-gut-metagenome-genome-assembly--contig:-NODE-251-length-49381-cov-208.406_pt1 | contig 49381 bp, 46 predicted proteins | sample MGYA00242173_ERZ509130 | MGnify/ENA primary metagenome ERZ509130 (study PRJEB26280, sample SAMEA2338633) | human gut metagenome | biome: human gut; feature: human-associated habitat; material: faeces... | reverse complement strand
ATAGCTATCCCGGAAATGGTTAACAACCTTAATACGACGTATGCACTTGCCGTTGTTACCAAGAGCGGAAGGAGTCTTATAGAAAGTTTTCTTCTGCTTGATGCCATCTAACAGAATTTCGCTTTCTTCTGTTCCCCATGCGCTAGTAGTACTGCTGTTGTAGCGGTCGACAATCTCATCTGTTGTAATCTTACCACCCAGCACGATACTCTTACCGCCAGTAGCAGGAGCCTTCTTCGTCCAGCCGTGGCCAATATTATCCTGCGCTTTATCATATTCGGCAAGCGTTTTCAGGAAAGGAAGATCTGATGGTTCTGAAGCTGAAGACTGATAGCCTACGATAAGACCATCGCCATCCTTCGCTTTATAACCTCCACATGAGAAGTTTATAACTTCGTCCCCATCCGTAAACCACGTAATCTTCATTATCCACAGCCACGGAGTGGCATCATTAAAGGCAATTTTATTGAAGTCTTGACTGCCATTTTTTCTGAATTCGGTCGGCTCCCTGTTTACTTCAGAACTATTTCCAGCATAATACCAGGTTTCGATGCTTGAAATGCTCTTCGGGTAACGGTTGAAGAGCTTAGGTTCAGAGAAACTGCCATCCGCTCCTACCTCTCCCGTCTTGTATGCCACATATACATACTGCTTCTCCCGAGTCGGCTCCATCGGATCATCCTGCCACCCCATAGGCTGCAAAACGCCATTACGACGATAAGGCTGTGTAATGAGATTCGATTCAGACTGATCAGAGAGATAATAGATATACTCATATCCATCTCCATCCGCTCCACAGGTGAGTACCGGAACGCTTTCCTTATCCAGTACATTTCCGGAAGCATCGTATAAAGCGAACACCACCTGACGGGCATCACTCTGCACAGATACCTCTGCGCCTATTTCCATATCGGTATCAGGAGTATCAGCAGTTCCATGCTTCAGATGATACCCTGCCGGTAATTCTGTCAGCTTATATCTCTTGTCGTCGGATGATGTTGCCCATATATCGCATGAGATGCTTTTTGCGCTCATATTGCCCTGGTTGTCTATAATCACGCTATCGGCAGATGGTATCAGCTCGTAGACTACGGTATCAGACGATCTTAGGATGGTAAGCTCTCGGGTGTACTCGTAGCTGGCTCCCGCATATTTGCCAACAACCGTGATATTCATCTTCGTAACCTGGTCGAGCGTATCGGCTGTAAGATTATCAGCATCAATGGTGATTATCTTTGCCTTGCCGTCAATACTCTTCGATGCCTTCAGTCCGGCAACCTTAGAGATATTGAGCGAGGATATCGCCCATGGTTCGTTATGATACATGAGGGAAACCTTGGTCTTGATAGGGAAGCCGATATACTTACCGGCTCTGGTATTCCATGCCACCGATGCACTCTCATTGCTCAGGTCGCACACCATAAAAGGAAGGCTGTCATGCTGAATGCGGATAGGCATCTGCACCGTTTTCGAGGTCTTACCTTCCAGATCCACCACAATCGTTACCATCGCATCCGACATCTTGCGCATGGCTGCGTAATCGAAGTCGGTATCATCTGCAGTTCCGGCAACACCATCCTTGATGTTCCTGATACCCTTGATGAAAACGGTAGAGTTCTTCACATCTACGTCGCAGTCCTCGCTTACTACATGCAAGCGATAATGGCCTTCTGTCACGTTCTCGCTATGCTCATCTTCCTCAAGCAGGATATCCATACCCTTGCGCACGAAGACGGCCGTAGAGATACGGTACTGTTTGGTTGCCTTGCCCTCGTCCTGAGTATAGAGACCATTAATAACATTACCCATATCATCTACCGTTATGACGCTCTGGTACTGCGAGAGACTCACATCATAAGCCTTCGCCTCGTTCTTCAGATCATCAAGACCGAGAATATCACCCAGATACTCCACGTTGCCGCCGAAGTATACATTATCCTGCACGAAGATACCGTTTCCTGAAGGATGGATATACGAACCATTCCTTTTCTTGATTGCCAGACCGCCGAGCCATCCGTATCGGCATACGCGGTTCTGAGGATATATCTCCCAGTTGCATACGCCATCCAGTACCTCGATATAGCTGTTTCCCCTTGAGGAGAAATACATGCTGCTCTGGCGCTTGTCATCTGTAAAGCTGCCATACTGGGCAAAATCCATGTAAGCGCAAGGGTCCGGAGTCGCCTCCGAACGCTTGCCGTATTCGAATATGAACTTACCCTTCTCGCTAGTGATGATTTTCTTCACATAAAAGTAAGTAGTGAAGAAACCTTTATGCTGAACGAAGTTGCAATCATCCAACGCGCCTTCGGTATTTTTATCTGAACCATGGACGTTATCTATATCAGCATAGATACCGCGGCAGATATCGCCCACCTGCAGAGATCCGTAATCGTTCCCCTCCAGATGAAGGGAGATGGTGTGTTTCTCGGTATCTACGCTCTCGATGGTTCCATAGCCGTTGGTATTCCATTGTTCAGCTTTGGTTACAGAGATTTCGTTGAAGACGAACTTAGGAGCAGAGATGAACTGACGAACGAACAGGCTGTTCATTTCTGCATCGCCATTATTGTCGATGCTTGCGCCGGAACCTAAGGCTCCGGAAACGAAATTGTATGTCATGAAGGCATAGAGCTTCGCTAATCCCTCTTCAGTTATCTGGCTCTTTCCGTCTCCAAGCTTCAATCCTTTCAGTAGAGATATCACATCCTCGAAGGTAATCTTACCTTTAGCCGTATCGTCTATATCCTTGCGCAGCATCTTCTTCTCAAGCGCACCTCCAGGAGTGCAGTCGTCTGCCATACCTGCCTTTATTCTGTCGCCCTGGTACAGGATATAACCGTAATCATAAGAAAGTCCGTTCAACACTTCGATATTGAAGTGTTGATGGCCAATACCTCCTCCGCCACTATATCGGTCGCTCAGAGTACTTGCAAAGTAGCTGAAGAGAGCGTCTGCAGTTGTAACACCCCATGTTTCTGAATAGGGCTCCTGAACAGGGAAGAGCCCCCCTCCACTCAGCAGCTGACGTGGGAACTCAACTAAGCGAGGGGCGATAGTAAAATTTCCGATTTCGGGTAGATGGATATCCATCTGTTTGAAATCGCTGGCATCTGACCTCGTGAGGTTCAGGTACGGACGGGCATCTGAATATTTGTAGGTGAAGGTATAGTTCGAAGGCAGCTCCTTCGCCTCGTAGTTCACATCGCTCTCGATAACGGTTATCTTACGAAGAGAATTGCCATGGTAAACATACTTACCCAGAGACGGGAAGAAATCGAGCATCCACAGGCGCTCCTTCTTGTCCAGGAATCCGGTATTCTTCTTAAATTTGCGGGTGGTATCTACGCGATATTCCTCAGAGTCTTCCTCTATTTCTGCTACGTTGTGGGTATGTTCTGCAGTATTTTCGCTGTTGCCGTAAGCACGGAAACAGTCTACACCTCCCAACGAATTTTCAAAGAGAAACCACTCTTCTTCCTCGCTCTTCATATCGCTGGCATAGTAGCGCTGTACGTAGGTAACCCGCTTCCCGTCCTGTTCTACCCAGATATCGTAATAAGATGGCTGGATAGAACCGCCTATCTTCTTGGCGATAATGGCGTATTGCACCGGTACGGTATATACGGTTCCGGCATTCATATGATTCATCAGTACCACTTCCTTCTCTTCGTAGGCGGTCCCATTCCACATGTATGCCTTGCACTTCATCACGCTGGTGGCAGTTGCGTAATAGGTAAGGAATTCCGGAGAATAATAGGTTACCCCCTTCACCTGCGGCTGCCAGGTAAGGAAATTGTTTTTCAGAAAATTGGTAGCCGAATCTGAGAGTCTGTCTACTCCGGCACGTATCACGGAGAAGGTGAACTCCTTCTTGCTGCCTTCGCTGCCAACCTCGTAAACCGTTGCCACAAAGGATTTCATGATGTTCGGCTGAGCATAAGGTTCACTACTGTCCTTTACCTCAAAGCTGAGAAGAGGAAGGATGATATCCTTGACGGATAACGTAATCCGGTTCTTATCGTTCGGCGTATAAGTGTGCTGAACGATGTTTGCGCTTGAGCCTTTATAGCGTAGAGCGAAAACCACATCAGCCTTCGAGGTACTGAATATCTCAAAGGCATTCATGGAGCCTACCATGCTCAGAGCATCTGGATATAATAAAACCTGTATCATCTTAAAATTGCTTTGATTATATTGCAAAGTTAAGATAATACAGGTATATAACAAAGGACAATATCCTACGAAATCGGTATGCATTCCAGCCAGACGGTCGTACAATGATATACCCATTTGCTGTGACGGAACATCGTTGCGTGTCGGGTTTTCTGGCTTACGTATGATTTCTGCAGGCCGTATTTTTTGCCAACATATTCAGCTGAAGGGAGAGGAGGATAAATGATCTTGAAAGTGCGGTCCTGGTCGTTACCTGATTTTTTATAGTCATTCTCAGAAACCTCTACCGTCTCTTCGAATCCAAGCCACTGGTACTTGCAGGTCATTGCCGGCATCATATCTTCCAGGCTCTCTGCCTCGTTAACAGGAGTAGTGAGAGCGATGGTTCTGAGCTCGCTTTCCGTTGGTTCGCTCTTTCCTCCGAGGGTAAACTTCAGTTTATTGAAGAAGAAACTTACGCCTCTAATCACAATCTTCGCATAAGAAGGAAGATTCTGCTTCTGCGACTGGGAGAGGAGCAGTTTTACCTTGAGTTCCTGGAGTGAATTCCTGAGCAGGAGATCATACTGCCGGTAGAACTTTTCATAGATACCATCCTCACCATTATACACCAGGGAATAATCGAATATTTTCCTTGGCGTCTGTTCTCCCTGATGATGCGAGCCGAACCCGACATTTGAATACAGATGCGTATCATATGCTGTCACGGTTCCGCAAGCTATACCATCTGAAGATACGTAAGGGAAGGCGAGCATGACGGGCAACGTAGGAGTCGATTCACTTACCTCTTCTCCGTCTTCCGTTGCAACTTTCATCGATGAATTCAGCGTAGCGTAATCGCCGATATACAGTTGCCTGTCCATGTCTCTTACCACGGTCTCCCCGTCTAAGATTTCCCTAAACTGGAGCGTACGAACCTCCGGTATCATCTCTGGTATTTCTACATCTTGAGTATCAATATCATCATCTCCAGAATCGTAGCTCTGAGAACAGCCACCTATTTTTACTTTCACGCTGTAGTTGCCAGAATAACCTTTCTTATAGAAGCAACCGTCTGCGCTATCAAAGTAGGCGCCAGAATTTTTCGATACCATATCCTTAATATCATCGTAACTGTCCTCTGTATCGCTATCCGCCTGATACTTCGGGCGCAGTACCACACGTTTATAATCGGATGCAGCCTTATAAGATAAGGTAGGTTCTTCAGTCATCTGGCGAGTAAGATCCGCAACCGGCTTACTGTCTATCGCATCTTTCAGGAAGATGATATCTGCAGTATGAGTTCCTTCATCAGAAACGAACTCGCAGAGGAACTTTTTCCGAAAAACTGAGAGAAAATCAGATACAGACACGTCTGGCAGAAGATCTTCAACACGGATATGTCCATTCACTAGTACGTCTATCACGTTGTTCAAGACAACCATCTTATTAAATGGAGCCGTCTTGGTGAAGAAATTCTCCTTGAGGTCATACCCGAAATGCTTGAAAATCCGCTTCAACAAATAATTGGCACGGATAAAAGGAGATATATAATATCCCTTCGTCAGAGATATCGGTATTTCGTTTACATGATCAGTAAGCAGCCATTCACCCGCAAAATACGGCGAGTCAACGCCCAGAGAATAGGTATACATCTCGTGAGCTGTTACGTATTCGTAACCGCCTCCTTCCTTATATCTCCAGTAGCTGGCAGTACGCATAGTACCTGTATTCCATCCCCAGTTCAGTATTTTGTAGTTATACTCGGTATCCCTGCCAGAGTCATCAGTAAGCAGAACCGGGAAGATATCATAGTTCTCGTTCTTACCACCCACGATAGATTTGCAGAACTCGATACACTCGTCTACGGTTGTGCACCCGGGTATCATCTCGTCCTTGAAGATACTCTTCAACTTTACGTTCTGTATCTTCGAGTAGAAGGACCCGTCGTTGATATAGAAGGAAGAAGAGATGTTTCCCTTATGCTGTGCCGAGAGAACAATCTGCCGACATTGGGCGAAATACTCGCCGTCTTCGATGCTTACGTTCGTAGCCACCATCTTGTCTCTCATTCCGAAGGTATCGGGATAGCCAAGTATCATGCGGTTGTAATCGCTTGCCGGAATATCCAGCGGGGAGGTCGTTTCCCCGTAATCGTTGAAGAACGGGTTGGTACGTTCTACCTCCAGCTTGGTGTCTTCGCCAAGCTGGTAGGCCTTTCCTTTATCCAGATTTGTTATTTTCATGTTCAGAAGATTTTATTTTTTAGCAAACTTTCTCGCTTGGTTTCTCAGTTCCTGTTTGGCGTCCAGATCCGAGAGTGAAACAAACGAGCGGATTCCGTCTCTCCTAAGCTCTCTGAGCAGTTCCAGGAGCTCGTCATTATTGCGTCCCGACGTAGCATTTCCTGCATCGCGATGCGCAGATTCCTGCGTCCGGACGTAAAAATCTGACCCTCCTGGAGCGGTTTCCGGACTGATCCGGGCAGACTGACGGGCGATGCTTCCACCCAGCGCCCTGCCCTGCATGGCCATCAGATACTTGCTCATATCGAAGGTTCTTATCTGTCCGGCACGCTGGGCTGCATCCATCATGTTGATGAGCGGAGCGATGGTAGGGTTCTCCAGGGCTGCATTCGATGCCACCCACTCCTTGCTCCTGCCCCTAGGTCCCTCGCCTACGATGATGGTAGGATGATCTACGTACCCGCGCTTACCTGGTGCATACTCGGCGTTAAAGTGTTTGCCATCCTGCTCGCGCTCTACATCGATACGTCCGCCACTCTCGCGTCCGCTTGCCACACGGGAACCTACCGAAGAAGAACCGCTGGCGCTTCCGTTGAGGGTCATGCGCTTCACCTTCTGGCGCTCTGCATTTGCCACAACCAACTGAGCTGCACCCGTCACACCCATCAGGGCTGCAGCAACAGGTCCGGCAATAGGTCCCAAATCGGCGAGTGCCTTCATGATAGATACTGCAGTATTGGAGACAATCTGAGCCACTTGCATAGCAAAGTTCACATCAGCATACTTTTTCTGTATCTTCAGTTTCTCGTTAGCTTTCTTCTTCTCCAGTTTCTCCTGGAGTGCCGTATTACCCTCGGCAGCCTTGATCTCTGCATCATACTTGGCATCCACGTTCGCCATCTCGGCATTCTGCAGCGAAGTCACGGCATTACTGAAGAGGTTTGTATAGTACTGAGCCTGCTTCATGAAGGAATCTCTCTTCAGCTGCTGCACTTTCTCCTCATATTCCTGCTGAGTGATATACTGGTTGTCGAGTGCCTGCTTCAGTTGCAGCAGTTGCCGGTCGTACTCGCTCTGCTGGTCGAAACCGAGAGCCTGCCTTGCCTGCTTCTTCTTGTCATCCTGTTCGTCAAGCAGCTCGTTTTGCTTGGTCGTATACTCCTTCTTTATCTGAGTCTGCACATCTTTATATGCCTTCTCCAGCTGTGTAGTATCTTCCCCGTTCTGCTTGGCCATATTGAGCGCAGCCTGATAATATCCCTTCAGAACTTCCAGTTTCTGGTCGCGTTGCTGTTCCAGGGTCAGTTCCTGCTGCGTCTCCCCTTGCTCCATCACCTTTGCCAGGGCGTCCTGGTAAGCCTGTTCTACTGCCACCTGCTGTTCGAAATGAGCCTGCTCTGCAGCCCGGAGGTTCGCCTGCTGTTTATCCTGGAGTGATTTCTTCTTTGCGCCATCCGCAATTCCGATGTTCTGCGACTGCTCGCTATACGAGGTTTCGATGGCGAGGATGTTGGCGGTATGCTGGGTCTTCAGAGCCTGCATGGCGAGGTCGTACTTCTCTTGAGACACCTTCTTCTGGGCGAGAGCCATGTTCCAGTTGTTCACATCCTGCTGGTAATCCTGATTGGCCGCATCGATATCTGCCTGTCGGTTTTCAGAAAACTTCTTCGATGCGATATCATCGGGGTTAGGCTTGGAGGTGGTGTTTGTGGTTCTGGTATGGCCACCTGCTCCGGTATGATTGCCCGTTCTGCCACCGCCGCCACCGCCGTTTCCTCTGGCTTTTTTAGGAGTCACGATACCGATATTCGCAATCTTGGAGTTCATCTCGTCTATCTTTCCGTTAACTCGGTCTATCTGCTGCTCGGTATTGTAGAGCGCCTTCGCGGCATTCGTTTCCGTATCTGTGCCGAAGAACTTGGAGACACCTCTCATAAAACTATTCTGTGGATGAAGGATGTTGTCTGTCTTTGCATCATGATAGGTCTTATCCTGCTCGTCTCTCTTGTCCTCAAGGTCGCTTTTCTGCTTATACAGGTCCACAAGCTTATCCTTGTATGCCTTCAACTTGATTTCCTTCTCCAGGGAAACGAGATAGTCATCAATGGCGCTCTTGTTGTCCCTTGTCAGTCTGCCCTCTTCAGAGAGCAGGCCGTTATAACCAGGAATAATCTTCTTGAGTTCATTGAGAGCCTCCTTGCGGCGGTCCATGGAGATTTTCTCGTTGCGCATGGTTTCGTTGAGCTGCTTCACCTTGGCGGTCTGCTCATTCACCTGGGCATTCAGGTCTCGCTCCATGGTTTCAAGTTCCTTGGCTGATGCGGCAGCCGCCTTCTGATTTTTGTGCATATCCCATAACTTCAGGGAGAGAACCGTTACGCCTGCAGCAATCAGTCCGAAGACGCTTGCCTTCATCGTTGCATTCATGGCGGTCCAGGCATTCTTGGCAAGCGTCACCCTGCCCGTGAGCAGATAGAAGCCCGCCTGCAGCAGTTTCATGAGTCTGATTCCGGTAGCGGAGATTACGTTCCATGCCTGCTGAGCTGCGGCTGCACCCTTGGTTACAACGATATTCGTCTTGATGGCGTTGCTGGTGGCTATCGCTACAACCGTGAAGGCCGTGAGCAGGATGCCGAGCGTCTTCACTACGCCCTGATGCTTTACACACCAGGAAATAAGACTGATGGTGTTCAGCTGCATATCTGCATAGCCATCATCCCATTGTTCCTTGAGCGGGAGGATTTCGTCTCCCAGAGCCTTCTGGGCGTTCTGCAGTTCTACCGTCTTCTGGGCTGCACGGTCGGCTGCGCTGATATAGGTTTCTCCTGCCTCGGCAAGCTGGGTATCTACAATCTCTGCCACAGCCTTCATGAAGTCGCCCGTCTCCTTGGTCTTCTCCGAGATTTCAGCAGCAGAGATACCCAGGTTATCGAGGATCATCGGAGATTTTCGGCCAAGACCGGTCACGATGCTGTTTGTCATGTAGTCTACCGACTGACCAGTCTGTTGCGCTTTCAACTGGGCGAACTCCAGATATTTGCCCAGGTCTTCCAGCGGAATGCGGAAATCGTTAGCCTGTACGGCAGCCGTCATCAGCTGGACATCGTTTACGGTTCCCTTGGTTGCCTTGCGGAGATTATCCAGCAGGCCTTCCTGGTTCAAGTCATTGAATGCCTTGGTCACACCGTCTGCCTGCTCTGCCATCTCAAGACCGCCATTAACGAGCTCTGCGATGGAATCCGTGAACTCCCTCACTTTTTCTCCAAAGAGCTCTGCACCTTTGGTCAGCATATTACCCAGAAGCACACCATTCACGGTATCATCAGATGCAAGTTCTCCAAAACTCTTGGCGTTCTGCTTCAGTTCTGAGATACGCCCGGAAACATCCTTCAGGCGTTGTTCCAGTACACCATAGGCCTCCGGATTGAGCGACTGCACGGTATTATCCAATTCCTTCTGCAGGCTTTTCTGCTGCTTCTTCAGCTGCACCATACTCATATCCAGGATATCGATTTTGCTTGTCTGCTCGCCTATCCGGCTGGTAAGCGTGCGGATCTCCTTGCTGGTTTCGGAGTACTGCTTCTTCAGGTTCCTATAGGTTTCCGACTCTTTTCTTCCGGCTGCCTCCAGGCTGATCATCTGGTTGAGTCGTGCCTTATTCTCTGAGCGCAGCTTCTTGCTCTGCTGCTCCAGGGTGTAGATGGCTTTCTGCGCATCGGCAGTCTTCACATCTACGGTATATCGGATTTCGTCTTCCGTTAAATGTTTGTTTGCCATAACTTATATTTTTTGCGGGTTGAGAGATTTGTCCAGTTCCTGACGTATACTGTTCCGTACTTCGTCGTTGAAGCCATAGCGAAGCTTAGGGAATGTTTCGTGATACAAGACTCCCCATACCACGCGGTTGTAGAGTGCGAGGTTCCTGCGCTTGAACTTGCTGACACGGTCATTTCGCTGCCGGTACTGCATATCCAGAAAACGGAGATAAGGAAGGATCCGCACGAAGATGGTGCGGTTCTCGCCCGATATCTGACTGTCGAACGAGTGAGCGGAAAGCGTGGTGAGCAATCGGCCGGTACGGCGCTTGTAATGATTACGCACCACGTTCTCCTGTGTGGAGTATATCTTCAGGATGCCTTCCTGAAGAGTCTCGTGAACGAATTTCTTTTTAACAAGACTGTCTGTTATCATATTCTTATACATTACTAATTAGTAATGCAAATATAGTAACAGACAGACAAAGGGCAAAGGACTGCACCCTATCTCTTGAGGATGCAGATCCGATATAGAGGATACCCTATGAAGGGTGTAAGAATTGTACAAAACAGAAGGTAGAGTACCCAGTAGGCGGGAACCCTGCTTTTAACCAGGAAAGGCATCAGTACTACCGCTATAATGGCGGAGTAGCCTTGTATATAAGTTATCAGTCCCATAAGCTGTATATTTTAATGTATTACTAATTCTCGGGTGCAAAGATACACCACTTTTTCTGAAAAACCAAATTTATGCTCCAGAAAAAATGGCCACCCTCACGGGCAGCCATCCTTAATTAGAGATCTGACTCTTTTGAATATTAAAAAGCTTTATTACATGATAGACTTGAAAATCTTATTTCTTGTGATACTCCTGGAATGCCTCGTAATCCTCCTTGCTGATCTCGAAGCAGCAGCGGATGTGAGCGTTCTTGAAATTGAGATCCTCCGCATATTTGGAATCCTCGAAAAATGCATGCAAATGATGAAGGGCGTCCACCAGCGGGAACTTGTCTCCATCCGTCTTTACCACGAAGTCCTTACTGCAAAGTATATCGCTATTCTTGCGAAGAATAGTAGCCTCTGCATAGAAGTACTTGCGGGGCTTTTCCCCGGTGAGCAGCTCCGTGAGCTTCCCGTGCATCTCCTTGAGCTGTTCATCGGTAATGCCCGAGATATACATGCCGTTCATGCTGAGCATGTGTTCGCGTGCCGGCTTGCCGGCAACCATCACTTCGCACTCCTCAAAGATAGGGTGCATTCTTTCTTCCTCCACGTTGGCTGCAACATTAGCTGCAGCATCTTTATTCTGATTTTCCATAATTTACTAGTTTAATTATTATTGTTGCTGATTGGCTTGTTCCCTTGATTTGCAAGCACTAATTATTATCTCCTGGAGCCCCTTATCCGTTGTTCATGGATTTCCACTTGGCTAGAGTCATGCTGTATGGCTTAACCTCCTTAGCTCCATATGGAAGAGCATAGTAGCGATGATCATACCATCGGATAATAGTCTGTTTGTGTGGAGCATCCTCGATGAAATCAGCTGATGCGACAACTTTGTTGTCTCTCTGAAATCTAAGTTCCACATTACGGGCGTTCATACTTCTACCAATATTTATGAAGTACTGGTACTCGATGATATTCTTGGTAGTCAGCTTAGCTGTGCGTCTTCTGCAGTTTCTACTTTTCTTCATCGCTCATTTCTCCTTTCTTGTCTTTGGTCCAGCCTGGGTGCAGGAGTCCTTCGGTACCTTGCGAGAGTACCCCCCCCCAGAATTTCTATAGCGCTCGAAGATGTTGTGGCGCTTGGACTGGATTTCCTCGTTGACGGCAGCCCAGCGGTTCTTGGCTTCAGCCTTGCCTTCGTTGTGGATTCGCCCGGCCTCGTTGCGCTCTTTCTTCAGCTTTCTGAGGGTCAGTTCGTAATTCTCCTTGGCTATTTCGAGCTCTTCGCGGGCTCCGCGGAGTTCAAGGTTCGCCAGGTGCTCCTTCTCCAGTATGGCATCCATGGTGTCGTCATACTCCTGCTGAAGGTCGGCAATCTCGGTGGCGTAGGCTATTCTCGCCTTCGAGAGTTCAAATGTGTTGGCTGCAAGCAGCGTATGGAAGCCCTCTGTTGTGAGCGGCTTATCCTGCGTGCCGGTATTACCTGATGTTAAGTTCTGCGCTGTCTGAGTAGCGGTATTCTGTTCCTGATTATTATTATTCTCCATAATCATCAATTTAAATTAAGTTGTACATAAACATTTGTGTTAAAATTCTCACGGTGCAAAGGTACGAAATCTTTGCTGTGTGTCAAAGGACAAACATATGAGTGATGTTTGGCTATTTTTTTCACTCATTTCTTATTAATCACGATAGCGATAGTTCCCACGCCCGTACCACTCTTCTTGAAGGCGCCTTCCTCTATCTCGTAAACCTGGGCGGAAGCTTCTTCCAGGAATGCGCGGAAATCCTTGCATACCTTCTCAGAAGCCTGCTGCCAATGCCTTGAAGTAACGGCTGCCACGGTTCCACCGGGCTTGAGATCATGGTACATCTGCATCACGTGCCTGATGTCCTGGTTCTTCGAGAAGGGAGGGTTGGCCACTATCAGGTCGTACTCCGAAGAGTGCTCTGCCTGAGTGAAGTCATCGCCTAGCAGGCGGATATGATCCAGCTTGGAAAGTTTCTCCTTATTCTCCGGCATCAGCTCGTAGCAATCTACTACCACGTCTGGCTGCACCCTGTGGATGGCATCGATGATGGCTCCTGTTCCTGCACTAGGCTCCAGAACCTTACAGTCGGGACTGAAATCGCCTGCCAGCGATACCAGCCAGTCGGCAACCTCGGGTGGCGTGGCAAAGAACTGGAAGTCCTTGGCCAGATTGCACCGCTTGCCCTCCATCAGTATGCCTGCCACTCGGGTGGCATCGAAGTCGAAGCTGAAGCCCTGCACCTTGCCGCCCGTCCACTTGCCGCCGGCTTCCTCTATCCAGAGCTTCACGTCGGCATAGGTCTTCTTGCTCAGCTGCACATTGGGCAGATAGAGTATATTGTCCTTGAACGTACATTGCTTGAGGACTTCCTCTGCTGACAGCTTCTTCCCGTCCTGCTTGCCGGAAGACTTGCCCTCGGTTTCGTCTGCGAAGTCAGGAGCAAGCAGATGCAGCAGCTTATATGCGAGTTTCTCGTTAACGCTCTGCATACGGCTGATTGCCTGCAATACTTCGCTGAAGAATGCGGTATCTACATGACCTGTATCATCGTAGATATCCACTCCCTCGAACGAGTCGCACAACGTGTGAAGATTCTCTGTGCTACCACGTAACATTTCTATTAAAGTCTCTTTTTTGTTCGTCATGACTTTTCTGTAGATAAATCATTGTTGTGTCTAAGCTACTATGGCCAAGGAGTTCGGCAAGCTGCGTCACGTCCTTGTTCTTCTTGAGATACTGCTTGGCAAAGAAGTGGCGGAAGGCGTGGGCGTGCATCTTGCTTCTGGCTATGCCCAGATGGTCGCCCCAACTCTTCAGTCTTTCAGATAAACCTTTGTCGGTCATGGGACCATACTTGCCTACGCAGAGATGACCCGTCCTGCCCGTCTCCTTCATATACTCCCTCACCTCCTGCTGAAGGCTTTTCTGAAAAAACACCTGGCGGAACTTGCTGCCCTTGCCCTTCAGAACCACCTCGCCATTGGCTACATCCTCCCACGAGAGCTTCATGAACTCATGCAGGCGAAGGCCTGTAGTGGCAAGAATCCTCAGCCAGTAGTAAGGGTCCCGGTTGGGTTTCTGCTTCAGATAAGCCAGCAGCGCCTGATACTCCTTCTCCGTAGGTATATTGTCTGTAGAGAGCTTGCGCTGCGTCTTCACCCTTTTCACGGAAATGGGCTTTTTCGCAAACTTGGAGTATTTCACCAGGGCGCACATGCGGTTGTTGATGGTGGCAGGCTTCATCTTCTGCTCTTCCAGCGTCTTCAGAAACCGCTTCACGTTTTCCTGGTTGAACTCGTCAGCATAAGAAAAGAAACTCCTGATAGCAAAACGGTAGGTTTCACGGGTGCGTTCGCTGGCGTCCGACTCGGTGTCCAGCCATTCAATGAACTCGTTCACCTTCTTCTCGTTTCGGGCACAGATATCTTCTTTCTTCTCCAGCGATTTCACCTTGCGCTTCGCCCGGCTGTAACCCACACCGATGAACGACAGAAAGTCGAGGATGGCATCGGTTGCACCGGGCATGGTGGAGAGCTCTGAAGCATGAGCCTGCTTGTATCTCCGGTAGCCCCTGCGGCTTAACTCCTCAGCTTCCTCAAGGAAGATGAGGACGTATTTTGCCGCAAGCCCTATCTTGCGATAGGTTGCCCCGCTCGATGATAAATAGCCTAGATAGCCTGTGTAGTTATTTTGCCTGTCTGTATCCATAATCAATAAATGATAGTGTTTATACTGCAAAATTACTCACTTTTCTCCAACCCGAAAAAGACAGCTATTTCTTGTCTTCTTCTATCGGGCGCCAATATACCGCGAAGGTGTTGCACTCCATGAAACAGTCGGCATCGCTGCCCTCGGTCCAGATGAAAGGAATGCCGCCATCATAGCGCAGCCCGTCGGCAAGAATTACGCTCTCACGGTGGTCATCGGGCGTGCGGGGATCATGGAACCTTACCTTGACTCCCTTCTTGAAACCGTCTGCCACCTTCAGAAACTCCCTCGACTTGAAGATGTACATTCTGTTCTTGGATATCACGAACTGCAGCAGACCGCTATGCGTCATGTGGCATACCATCTTGCTCAGCTCCAGACCATCCTTGTGAGAGACTGTTTGGTTGTTTTCGATTCCGATACGGGTAATCGTGGTGTCGGGATAGAACATCTTGTATTCAGCCAGACGTTCCTCAACGGCTGATTTCTTTTTCTTAGCCATAACTACATCACCTCCCCTCCGACAAGATAGCCGCCTAATACCGCCAATGCCATGAAGCAGAAGAAACCTGCCATGGTCATAGCTACTTCGCCATACGTAACCGCCTCCCCGCAAAGGTAGGAGAAGGTCTCGCTCCTGGTCTTGGCGAGCTTCCTGATTTCACACTTGAGAGCCTTCACGCTCTCCTCTACGCTGATGCCTGCAGGGCGTACCTGAGCATCACTAATTAAAATAGAATTCTGCATATCGCATCATCTGTTAAGCATTAACAGCCGATTGTACAAAAGGGTGGCGGCTGCATTCCCCGTTGCTTAACAGATGATGACTTATCCGGAAGGACTAATCAAATCTACGGTTCATGCAGCCGCCATTTATTGCGAGAATTATTTCTCCAGTTAGGAAAATATATTTTCCCAGTTAGGAAAAATATTTTTCCCGATTAGGCATAAAAAAAGCCTGCGGCCAGAAGCCATAGGCGAAACGGTCGCCCTGCCGGATAGACTACTATCATCTGTTAAGCGTTGGCAAAGGTAAGAAGAAAATCCGGAACCGCCAAATAAAAATCGGGAAATTTTCACACGATGAGAATAATTAACACTTAAATATGCTGTAGAGCATAAAAATGAGGGGTTTGGGGAATGAAAAAGCCCCGATGCGTTGCTGCACCGGGGCTGGTATGTTATTGTTCACCTTTCTGATAAATTGGCGGAATCTTATTCAATACGAATACCACAGCAAGACCGATAACGGTGGTTACGCCTATAATGCCGGCCACGGTATCATGGCCATTCATGGCAAGGCTATAGGATATAAACCCGAAGAAGAGGATGAGTATGGTGGCAAGAACCTGCCCCAGCGTGCTCTGGAAAAACTTCTTCTTTACAATGGTCTTCTCCATATCGATGCGATGATCTACCTGCTTCTCGGTCATCGACATGATGCGGTCGGTAGAACCCTTCAGCGTCTGCTCGTATGCCTTGAAATCTTCGGGCGAAGGAAGAGGTCCGCTGTACGACCGTTCCTCAATGGCGAGCATCGTAGAAACAATCACCTTCCGCTTGTCTTCCGGAAGTTCCTCCAGGATATCGTTGATATTGGCAGGAATCATCTCTCCGCTACATTCTTTCTTATCTGACATAAGCCGACTTCTGCTTTAAGTTCATAACCTTTCTCATATCATTACCGATGGCCTCCCAGTCCTTTCTCAGATCTGAAGCATTATCGCCCTTCAGATAATCGTTGAACAGGCTGTTGTCTCCGCCCAGTCTTCCCAGGCTGATCAACCCTTCCAGTAAATTATTAAGTATTCTCATATCTTTCTTATTTTTGAGTGTCCACGTTCTGTTACTAATTCTCACGGTGCAAATATACTATTATTTTCTGAACAGAACAAACGAAAGCGGGTATTTAACACAAAAAACTTGAAAATGGGAATGAAAAGCCCCGATGCGTTGCTGCACCGGGGCTGATGTGTGAATAGATAACCCTATGCTAACTGCAAAGAGCTAATGCGTTGTCCAATCTCCTGGACGGCACGATTGAAAATATCTTTCTGCTCGGAATTGAGCGTATAAACATGACCACGAACCTCTGAGCCATTGAGACGCTGAGAGAGCCATGCAGCGCTTTTACCGAAGTATTTCTGTGCGATGTATCTTAGTGGAAGCAATTTATAATCTGCCTCTGCAAGCTGCTCACGCAAAGTGGCAACCTCCAGCTTCAGGTTTGCTACTCTATCTACAACCACCTCACTAATATATTTCTTATCCTCCTCCGTAGCATTTGCGCTGAGATAGCGATGGATCTCGTCTCTGCGCTCTTTGCTCTTGACATCCTGCTTGCTAGCCAATGCCATGTACTCTGCCATTAATTCTTTAATATGCTCCATATTCTTATATTTATATTGTTTAAAGAACCTCCCCCCTAGGGGAGGACTTTTTAGTTTTTTCTTTGCTTGTAGAGCTTAGAAAGGTCTGCGAGTCTCAAATCAATCTGTCTCTCGTAATCGAAGACCAAGTCTTTCAGTTCGAGAAGAGCCTTGATTTCGTCTTCCTTTCTTTTAATTTCTTGCTCTAACTCTTTTTGTGTCATACGCTTAAAATTAAATTGTTAAACATCTAGTTATCTATTCACGATGCAAAGGTACATAAAATTCTTTTAATGACCAAATAAAACATAAACTTTCTTTTATGTTTAACTCATTTTTAACGTTTGGGTATGAAAAAGCCCCGATGCATCTCGCACCGGGGCTTCCTGATAATTTTGATAACTTTATAAACTTGGGAAACCGTCCTCTACAACAAGAACGATAGATTTCCATATGAGAATTAGAACACACGCTTGTGCAATGTTAGAAGTATAATACTATAACTAATTATAACTAATAATCATGAGTATAAAAAAGATACATCTAATATAAAATTCAGCCTAACTATACATACCTATAAACACATAAACCTATTTCTTAAACATGATAATCCTTGGATAAGAGAGCCGGGAGTGCGGGTTCTGGCCCACCACCTCCATGCGCACACCCTTGGTCCCATAGCGGAAGAAGAGGAACCTCTTCGGCACACGATGAACAATCATCTGGAGGGTATCACGACTCTCGATATGCATCCGCATACTGTCGCCCTCGATTTCGCCCCGCAGGGTTATCCATGGATCGCTCCAGGAAACCGTCTGCGAGACGTCGGGCGGTCGGTAGGAACCGGAAAGAAGCCGACTGCATGTATCGTGAGGAACCGACCGGATGGCTGCCTTTACGTCTACCTGGGTGGTGGTAGAGGTTGTAGCTGCCGCCATGATCCGGCTGTTCTTTATCTTGAGTTCCTTCTTATTGACGGCAAGGAGAGAGTCCGGACTGCGTTTCAGGTCAGACGTCTTCAACGTGATCGCCTGCACGGAAGCTCTTGGCCTGCCTGACTGCGTCCGTCCTATCTCTACCCTGCCGTTGTGAAGTAGAATATCCTGATTTTCTTTCGTGCGCTCCGACTCGCCCCTGAGGTCGTGACACTCCTTGAATGCCATAACCAGGGCGAGCGGAATCAGCACTAGAAAAATAACCTTAATAAAACCTATAAACCTATTCACACTAACAACAAATAACAACAAAAATACTTAAAAATTATACACACTTCCGCTGGATTGTCTTGATAATCGAGGTGATAGTGGTGAGGTACGTAGGATCTGTAGCGTACTTGCACCCTACCGCGTCGCATATCTTCTGGGCAAACTTGAACGGTTCCTTGCGGTATGGCCAGGCATCCTTATAGCCCGACTTCTGGAAGAGACGTTCATGTTCCTTCAGGCAGTCGCCTACGGAATCGAAATCCTTGAAGGCACGCATCACGGTATAATACCAGAGATTCTTGCCTGCTACCTTGCACACGGAGACGATACGGTCTGGCTCCTTGAACTTCTGGCTAGGAGTCTTGAAGTATTCGTGAGTCTTCACCATGACGATATCTCCGTCCCATTGGCTGCCCTTGGTAATCCCGAAGAGGTTAGCCTTACCGATAACCCTTGCACCCCATCCCGTCTCGAGCATAGCTTGAGCAGTAACGAAGGCAGGATCTATTTCCGTTTTTGCCTCCACGGCCGCAGCATACACCTGACGGGCGAAGGCTAATTGAGTTTTACTTGCCATACCTTTATATATTATAATAATGTATACCTATGATGCATCATCGGGCGCATCTTTTTCAGAAAAACCGATAGCCCCGCCGCCGATGTAGTCTCCCTTGTCGTTGAAGTCCTTCATGTGTTTAACGAAGTTCCTCGGGAATATCGGATATATAGCCTGTATGTTCTCGATAATGGAGAATATCTCGCGTACCATCATAAACACACAGATATAGGTTCCTATCCATTGCATCGCGCCAACGGTAGAGCCCTCTACGGTGGCATGACTTGCAAAATTGCTCAGGATCATCAGGAAGATGTAGATTACAATCTTCTTCGTGAACCTGGAGAAGAAGGATTCGCTAGACGCATCCTTATGAATGAGATGTTTCCATACACCCAGGAAGGTATCGATAGAGACGGCTATCGCTATCCACTTGGCAAACTCCCAGTCCTGATACACATACTGGAACCCTTCCGACACAGCCGTCAGAGGGAGCGAGGTGATTGCTATCATCGGTATATTTCGTTTATATTGTTTCATAACATTTCGGCCTTATGTTTTTTAGACATTGCAAAATTACACAAATATTCAGGAACCGCAAAGGACGCTAGTGCGCCATCTCTCGCGACATACGGTGAACATCGAGGATATCTGCACCTGTGGCAGATAGCATGAGGGTCCAGCCGTAGCTCTGGAGTTCTGCAGATACGAACGGAATAATCTCGCAGGTAGTAATACTCTCCCGGTCCATCCAGTAGAGCCCTTCTGTCTCCACATCTGACATGATACGGGCATGAACCTTCGAAAGCATCTGAAGGGTGCGGTCGTTGGCTATTACCCGTTCGAGCATATCAGCATGGGCAGATAACTTCATCGCTACAGTTACGGCTATGCGCTGGGTACATTGGAAACTCCGGCGCCCATCGCTCTGCATATCCACTTCTCCGTAATCTACGAACAGGAAGGAACCGGTAAGCTTATCGATGCGTTGCTTCAGTTCGTCGAACGACTGGCCGTAAACGTAGTTTTCTATCTCCGGAACCAGTTCTTTCTCGGGCAGGTTCCTGATTGCCTTGAGCACGGTAGCATATTCTTCCATTTTACTCTCGCCCTTGTTGGCAATACCCTTCGTAACTCCTGCAGTAGCAGGAAACTTGGCAAAATATCCGAATAAATCCAATAACATAGGCTTTTATATTTTTGTCGCAGAGAGGTTGTTTCCCTGCCTCAGTTATATAATCTTTTTAACTATCTCCAGAGGTAACCCTACCTCGTCTGCAATCTTGGCCAACTCCATACCGGTAGCCTTCAGGCTCTTCACTCCCTCGATGGTTTTCTTCCTGAGAATGCGGAGATAGGTAAGTACGTTCAGCTGTTCTACCTGACTGGCATTACCCAGTCCATCCTTGGAGAGATCGTAGAGCGCATCGGTTGCATCGGTAGTAATACTGCTGCCCTCCTTCGGTATGAACTTGGTGAGCAGGGAAAATTCAGTCTTCGAGAAGAGGAAATTATTTACTGCAGTAAAGTTCAGAGCTATCGCCCGGAGCGTATTGACAGGCAGTTTCTTGAACTTCAGAGCGAGTTTCTGCGCCTCTTCCGAGGAATATTCTTTCTTATCGAAGTAGAGTATTGCAGCCAGCAGAGGAAGACTTTCCTCGCCCATATCGAGCAACTGGCGCGCCTCGATATACTGAAGGGCCGTGAGCGAACAGGTGAGCGACTTGAAATCTGTATTGACCTCGTAACCATAATAGGCTTTCTTGTCGATAAAGATAATCGGCAACTGCTGCCGGCAGAAACAGAGATCGAGCACGAACTTATCATCTTTCTCCTGAAAGATGAAGGTAATCTGACTGGCTATCGACATGAAGTTCTCCAGAGTTCGCTCATCGCGCTTAATCTTGTTCAGGTTCCATCCCTTCATGTAGCAGAGGAACAGACATTTCACAGCACCTGGGGAAAACTGCCCACTCTCCATAAGAGAAAGCAGCTCCACTAGCTTCAGATATTGGTCAGAAGTGAGTAGTTCCCACGAGTTCGGAATCTCGTGCTCTATTCCGTTTGCTCTTACAGTTATCGTCTTTTTCATAAGCTTTTATGGCATTAAATACATATTGTCGTCCGGACGGTTCTCGGCAGAGAAGGAAAGAAAATCGTTTCCTTCCTGGGCATCGAGGAGCATATCCACATTATGCAGCAGATCTTCCACCTCCCCGTCTAGCTGTGTGGCGAGCTGGAGCGCACGGCTTGCCTCGTCGCTGCCTGAGCGGGTGGCGGTATTGTCGTCGAAGAGGTTGCGGATGGTGGCAGGGAACTCCAGGATATCGAAACGTCTGAGAGCCTTCGCCACGGTCTTTTTTACCAGAGCACGCTTGAGCATAGGGAGCGCCTTCTGGGCAAACTCTACAAAAATCTGGTCTTCTCCTCCCTGTTCAAGTCGGTCGAAGTAGGCGCCTACGCTCTCATCGAGCACCTCTTTCTGAAGAGGAACACAACGGAAAAAGAAGAGATACGAGAGGTCGATAGGATAAATTTCATCGAATTCATCGGCAGTATCTACCTTCAGCTTACTGAGCATCTTGTAGTAATTGGTCTTGCGCCAGTCTTCCATGGCAAGACGGATATCGGCAGGATCATCGGCACTTATCTCTTCAGTAAGTTCAGAAATCAGCGAATCCATCGCATTAAAGTAGTTCTCCATATAGGAGCGCTTCATGCCTTCCATCTCGTACTTGTAGAGGTTGATGTCGTTCTTTCTTCGGTTCACGGCATCGAAGATAATCTGAGTAGCTAGCGTAAGGTTCGCCATGGCAGCGCGGAGAAAATCCTTAATGCCACTCTCTTCTTCCTCGATACCGACAATATCGGAGAACGTATTGTTGCCGATGATGGCAACAATACGTTTGCGCGCAGCTACTGCAGAACCCTGAAGGCTGTCGAAGTCGGCGCTTGTATCTGCACCAGGTGCACAGTTGCAGAACTGCGCATAACTGACGAAGAGTTGATTGAGTTGAAATTTCTTGTTCATGACTGTTGCTGGTTAAGTCGTTGGGATGGTGTTATATCTTCCTGCCGTTGTGGAACCTCGCGGTAGAACCCTAGCCTGCAGCCCTGCTTGTAGAGTTCCGGGAAATTCATGCGCAACGCCCAGTTGAGCGGTTCTGCGCAGACTTCGTCCTCTGAGGTGAGCGACATGATGTAGATGAGATAATTATAATAGGTATCACTTCCACTCTTCGAGATGACGCCATCCTTATCTACTGCAGATATGGCTGCATCGAGACCTACCGAAGACAGAAGGGCTTGCTCGGTACGCTTGTCGTAGGAGATGAGCGCCTCGATATATTCCTTATACTTGAGGTCAATGGTCTCCACCTTCCACGCCTGCTCGTGTCCCTGGGCATCCATGAAGGAGATGGAAGAGAAACCTTTGCCCTGGTTATCTGCGCCTGACAGATAGAAACTGAACTTGCGTACCTCGTCACGGACGTACCGTACCATGCACGACTCCTTGAAGTCTGTACCGATATCGATACCGTTATACTTCAGCAGTTCCATGCCCTTCGCCTTGCGTCGCTTATTTTCCTCGCAGAGCTTGGTCATCTGGGTGCGCTTACTCTGAATCCAGGCGTTAGGAATAATGACATGCACCTTTGCTGCCAGCGAGTTTTTCAGAAAACTGTTAATGTATCGGGCTGTCTTGTTACTACCTTGGATGTACGGACGAGCACCCTGATGCGTCTCGTTGGCGCCGTAGAATTCGTCTACTGATTTCTCTCTGTGATGAGAGATTGCAGCATACCGGTAGTTGTCAACTTCGTTAAAGCTGAACTTCGGATAAACCGAGTAACTCGATAAGCCATAGGCGAATCGCCCTACTACAACCTGTTTGAAGTCTCCGTACGAAATCAATTCTGAAGCAACATCCTGGCGGGTAGTTGCTAATCTGCAGTAACGGTTCTCCATCGCTTCGAGCGCAGCCACCGGCTTACCCATACCTATCATCTTGCCTCTAGTGAAGCGCCACTTCACGAAGAAATCGCCAAAGTAATAGAAGTTTTTGATGCACGTCTTGCAGAACTCCTCGACTGAAGGGATGCCGCGGGAACTCCAGGAGTCGAGCCATTTCATCACTTCAGGCTGTTCCTCGTACTTACGTACCAGCTTGCCATCCTCGATAGCCTGCTTGTATACTGCGAGTCCATGGCCATAGAGCATCTTGATCTCCTTAGAATAGAGACGAGGGAGCAGTCGGTTCTCCTTGATCTCCTTGGTCACTTCGTCGCATTGCTGGTTGTTGTAGCCACGCATCAACACCTGATATCCCTGTATGCCCAGATAGTGATGCTGCTGCATCCAGAATGTACCACCGAATGGAGACTCCAGGAGTGGCGACTGGAAGAGCTGGTCTGCACCAAAGATGGAGTCGCCTTCGCCTAGCTGGAAGGTGAAGGTATTGCCATCGGCAAGGTAGATGCCGGCGTTGCCATACATATCAATTTCGTATTCTTTCATAACCAATTATAACCAATTTATTTTGTGAAGTTTAAATCCGTCTTGAGGAAAGCCCATGTACCTGATGAGAATCCGGTAGCACATCTTTGGCTCTTCATCTTCGTCTGTAAAGAGAAGGTAGTTCTCTCCATCGATGGCGAACCGCTCCTTCGGCAACTGGGTTCGGTACTTGCAATGGTGTCGCACCTGAAGCTTTGCGCTCGCCTCACCTCTCGCCCTGGAGTAAGGAAAGAAAACCAGCGTAAACTCCCCATCGGGCAGCTTACTGATCTCTCTGGCCCACTGGAGTGCCGTGATGCCATCCATGATGATGTTCTTACTTGTCTTGCTCATAATGATGCGAAGATAGAGAAAAATTATTGCCCTGCAAAAGACCGGCTGCACCCGTTCCCCGTCATATTTCCGAGAATCGTAAGGCCTGCACCTCTCTTTCCTTTCCCAGCGGTGCGTGCACGTTTGGATGAGGTGTTTTTGGGAGTTTTTCTGCCAGACGGTCCGCTTGGGCTGATTATCAGCATTTTAGTATTTATACCCTTTCATTTCCTACAAATTATTGATATACCCGTGAAAATTATTACTGCAGAAATGCAGCATTATTCTGCGTTTATATCTCGAAATTGTCCGGTAAATCGGTAGGATATGTACTTAATTCCGCCTTCACGGCATCAGAATAAAGGCCGTAAAGTAGGTAAATCATTGCAGAAGGCAGCTGCGTGGTGAGTCCTGCCTGGTTCTTCAGTTGCTGTTTCTTCTCTGAGCTCTTGTCTAGCTCTATCTTGCCGTCCGTTTTCTTCAGAGGGGATATCATGATGGCAGAACAGAGGTTCTTGCACTCGTTCTCATCGATACGGATGATAGGCAGGAGCGGACTGCGTTCGCCGAATAGCATCTGACAGAGCTTAAACTGCTGCCAATGGTATATCGTTGGCGCATCTTCGTTATAGAGTATCACCATGAAGCCATACGACTCCAGGGCAGCCTTCAGATTGAGCGAGTCGGTAGTTATCTGTTCCCGTTCCTCCCTGCGCTTGTTTCCTGCACGGTCTGGATAGAGATAGATGGTCTTATTGACTGCTGCGGATCCGAAGAACTGGTGCACCTCTGCCACGAGGTCGTTGTAATCCTTTGGCAGGAAGGCAAAGAACTCCTTGATGATGTCGAGACACCTACCGTAATCTTTCTTCTGCGCAACGATGAGCGACTGGAAGTTACCAGGGTCATATCCCATGTAGAGCGGTTCATGAGGGTCGTAATGTAGAAGATACTCTGCCGTAAGGATAAACCTATCCTTCAGGTTCAGGCGAAGAATGGACTCATACTTATAGCTATCCTTGAACTGATGCTTTGCGTGGTCGTAGTTGATAAAGAACTTATTGGTTACCTCCTTGTGGCGGATGGCACAGATGGCCGTGAGGAACTCGTCGATATCAAGGGTGTCGAGCTGCGTCTTGAAGAACTTCGGTCCCAGGATATCCTTATTACAGAAAGAGGATGCACGGATATAGTAGATGGCATTACGCCTCATATCTGCCAGACGAGGTTTCCATCTCGCCACGAAGGCATTGAGCTTAACAGACTCAAGGCGCATCTTCTCCAGAAGAACAGGGTCTTTTGAGTCTCGTTCCTGCTGCTTGAGCACGAATAGGCGATAGAGACTTCTGTTAACTTCCAGGGCGACGGTTGCAATCTCCTCGATAAGTTTCGGGTTCACCTTCTTTTCATAATCCTCAAACCAGTCATCTTCGCCGAGGTCGACGCGAGCCGTATCACTCACACCCGTAACACCCTCATAATAAGCAGAGCAGCGCACATTGGCTGGACCTCCACGTAAAGACGGGAACAGACGGGTTTTGAGTTTTTCTCCGCTATTATGTTTCATCTCCTCAACGAAAGCATGCACGGCATTTCTACCGGCAACGGATTCCGGCTGGTCGCTTGAAACGAGCTGAAGGTGGGCGCCATTTCGGAATATCACGCTATGCTTAGCATAGGCTATCGGATATCGGGGTTTCCGGAAGTGGGAAGGCAGCGTGCTCTCTCCTACTACGTAATCAATACCATATTCCAGCATGGATCTCTGCTGCCCGTTCACTACTACCTGACGCGAGAAGTATGCCTGGATGTTAGGCCAGACGTTGGTCATCAACGCCACATAGGTCTTGTGAACCAGGAAAGATAACTCTCCCGGCATATCGTTGGCAACACGTATCAAGCGAGGACCCGTCACACCTTCGGTCTTACCTCCAGCACGGGCAACCTCGGCAAAAAGCATATTAGGGTCGATGATGTTGGCAAGCAACTGCATGTTGTTCATGTAGTAATGCTCGAATTCACCGAGGGTATTATCATTCAAAATCAATTGGCTCATCACTCAAATCCTCCACTATTTCCGCTTCCTGAATATCAGCATCACGAAGCAATCGTTTCTTTTCTGAGCTCTCGATAGGTAAACCATCGATGAGAGATATATAAAAACCGCGGTTGTACTTGCCGGCAATTTCCTTGAGGTTCTTTTTCTGAAAACCTAGCTCTTCTGGGGTAACCTCTGGAGTAATGAGGAACACAACTCCGAGATCTCTGTCTGCTTCCGCCTGTTCGGACGCACGTCTGCGGCATTCCAGGGCTTGATCCATACAGGCTTTCTGCATTTTATAGTCGCGCTTGGCAGAACAGAGCTTGGCAAGGTCCTCGTACTTGTTGGCAAAATCATTTTCCCAGACTTTTATGGCCACATTGCAATCTACATTAAAGTAAGATATTGCCTGATTGATACGAGTCATACAGGTGCGCACATCGAGGGTTATCTTTTGCTGCGAAGCAATGCGCTGCTTGAGCTGCCTGGCGCCACGGGTAATATTACGTTCATACTCGTAGATTTCGGCTGCCCATTGCAGCTGCTTCAAGAATGTCTGCACATCCTCTGGAATGCCTTTACCCTCACCTGTAGTCAGGAAGGTGGTAATAAGGTCCGGATGTACACTCTCCAGTTTTTCTATCTCGCTTTTCATACGCCAAACAACTTCTTTCTAAGTTTCAGTTCTTCGCGATCCTGCATCCGCTCATTCAGTAGCTTGATGGCATCGAGGTCGCCGTTTGCTGCCAACTCGGCTATCTTCTCGTCTGCCTCGAGTTGAGCCTGTTCTAGTACACCTCCGTTCTTCACCATCGAAACGCAGGTTTCTGCAATCTTCTGTAATTCCGTCTTATCCATCTGATTTATCTGATTTGTCACTATACTGTTCCATTACCATCTTGAACATGCGTTCACGTTCCTGATGCCGCTGGAGGTTCTCACGGTCGCTGGCACGTTTATCCTTGCGATCATCTCTTTTAATATAACTCTTATAGCGCTTGATATTGTCGAGCACGTTCTTATGCTTATGAAGAAACTCGGCAGGATCCTTCTTAAAGAGTTTCACGAGTTCATCGAATTCGGACTTACCCTTCAGCAATGGATGCTTATACAGGAACTTTCCGGTATCGTTGTAAGCCTTCAGTTCATCGAATGCCTGAAGATTACGGATGCGGAGTTCTGCCATGGCAGCCACATCGTTCACCTTTGGTTTCTTATCCAGGAGTTCGTCGAGTTTCTTCATTTTGCGCCAGGTATTGATGCGGTCGTTATAGATGACGGTTGCCATCTGTACGTCCTCATTATAGAGGTTATCCCAGTCGATGTTAGGATATTCCTCCTCTTTTTGAACTACTTTTTTTTTGAGTCCTCGCCAGGGTCGGCAGTATCAGGCTGTTCTGATTCCTGTTGGTTTTCACCTTCAGGAGTTTCTTCTTCGGTTGAAGTATTACTTGAACCATCTGCAGGTTCCTGCTCTTCTCCAGTTGAAGTATTACTTGAACCATCTGTAGGACCCTGCTCTTCTCCAGCTGAAGTATTGCTTGAACCATCTGTAGGACCCTGCTCTTCTCCAGCTGAAGTATTGCTTGAACCATCTGTAGGACCCTGCTCTTCTCCAGCTGAAGTATTGCTTGAACCATCTGTAGGACCCTGCTCTTCTCCAGCTGAAGTATTGCTTGAACCATCTGTAGGACCCTGCTCTTCTCCAGCTGAAGTATTGCTTGAACCGCCTTCCGGTCCCTGCTCATCATTGGCTGGTGTATCGTCAATATTTTCATTCAACTTCCCGAAACAGATTCGATGATCTACGATATCTTCCTCGTCGCACTCATCCAGAAGGGCGTAGAGTATTTCGTCTGCATACCGTTTCGGGTCACGGGCGAAACGAGTAAGTTTAGGGTGGCGAGGGTTTACATCCTCCAAGAGAGCAAGGTCGGCTTCAGCGTGCCCGGCCCCTCTGAGCTTATTAAATAATTGTAATTTTTCTCTTCTACTAATCATACCTTATATATATTATAAAAGGTGCGCCACCTCTTGTGGCGACACACCTTAAAATTAACTAATAAACTAAATAAAATGAGAAACGCTAAGAAATTGCTGTCTTACCAGTTGAAGAACCTGAAGCCGTATTCTGCCTTGCGCCAGAAGCCGTATCTGAATGAGCGGCAGCCTCGGCAGCTGTCACACCAAGAGGATCCTCAGCATACAGACAAGGAAGGTCTACAGATGTGCGCTTAAAGGTGAAGGTGGTGTATCGGCCATCCTTATCATCCTTAGTCTCTGTATTATTGAGAATCATAGGGCGCTCAGGTTCGCCGACGATATACCATTGGGTTTCCTTTACATGCTTGTAGAGAATGATAAACTTACCACCAGCATACTGCTCGATGAAGTTATAGAGATCCACGCGAGTACCACCCATAATGATTACCAGGTTATTCTCGCCAGATGTCGTAATATCTCCCTTCTCTGTCGTAGCCGTGAACGTAGGAATATCATGAGCATCGAAGAGAAATGCCTTCAAAGTGTCGGCAGCAGCCGTCTTAAACGGCATTGCCTTGACCATGCGGTCTTTATCCGGCTGAGGGAAGGCCTTCGATAGATCAATTAACGTCGTAGGGACCAATACAACCTGGTAAGCAATAGCAGAACCATGCGTATCTCGGTCTGTTACATCTTCTATAGAGGTCAGCGCAACGAACGAAGCCATAGAGACTCCTGTGCCACCTATACCGAAGGTAGATGTAGGATCAGCTAACGTCTGCAGAAGTGAAACGATGCCGAGCAGCATAATGAGCGTCATGAAGAGAAGACGGCCCTTATGCTGGGCATAATGATAACCCTTGTTAGGGTTATAAGTACGAGAACGTACTGGAATATTGTTTTTCTTCATAATTTTTTCTGAAAATGTAGGCGAGGTACGCCGTACCTCACCTACGAGTTAACAATATATATAATAAGGACTAACGGCCACCAGGAACATTAGGCTGAACAGCCTTGTTAATGGTTCGCTTGCCACCTACGCGACGTTCGAGCTCACGGAACTTCTCGTCCTTACCGAGAATAACCATGATGTAGTCGCCAGCCTGGCCAGGAGTCCATTCTGCGGTAATGTTTGCAAACTTGCCACTCTTGGCGATGGTAAGCTGATGCTTGGTATCATCCTCACCAATCTCGATACAGTAAGCTACGCCAGCCTTCGCATTCGTGATATCCTCGATAGCGGTTGCTGTAGTAGCAGCATCTGTAATCTGCCAGAAGCCGTTTGCACCGTTGATCTCTGCACCAATAACAGTTGCAGGGAGGTTGGTAAAGATCTGCTGGAATTCGTAATCGTTGGCATCCATGGCAGCCTTATTGTCGAACTTGCGACCGGTAAAGGCTGCGCCACAACCTTCCTTCCAGGTACTCCAGGCACGAACCATCTCCATCTGTTCCTCCATCTTTACGGCGAACATCTCGCCAGGGAGGTTCTCTACAAACTGGATATTGCCAGGAACATCCATAAACATCCAGCAAGACTTGCCCTCGTATGGGAGCCACTTAATCTGAATGGTAGAGTCTGGGACACGGTTCTTGTAGCCGTTAGGACCGGTAAAGTCCTGATCCTTGCCATAAGTCTCGCGGCAGTTAGCAAGCCACCAGTCAATATGGTTCTCATTCAGATAGAGAACATGGTTATCGATGGTCATGCCCTCAGAGAGATGAGTCTTAACGTCGGTAATGAACTCCTTAACCGCATCCAGCATATTAGCTGAAGTATAAGTATTGTAGCTCTTATTGGCAAATGGCTTAATGCTGTAATCGTGGATGTAACGGAGCAAGGTGTACCAAATACCTGTACCTGCATTGAGGTAGCTTGATGCCTGGCCAGCCTCTGGCTTAACATAAATACCACGCATACGACGCTGGTTCTGCTCGTCCTGAGCCTTCTTCAGAAGGTTGAGAAGGCAGAATTCAACCATAGACCACTTGATAGGATCAGAGCCTTCCTTGTTGAGATAAGCGATATACTTGCGCTCAAGTTCCTTCATCGGGCCGAACTTAACCTTAATCATGGCGTCATCAACATAGCCCATCTCGTTTTCGAGCTGCATGCCACCCTTGTAGATCTCACCTTCCTGGTAGCCCTGAGATACCTCATCGAAGAATGCGTTGAAGAGGATATCGCGATCCTGAACACCATAACGAACAGGGAAGAACTCTGTAAGATTACGAAGCTCAAGGATTCGGGCAATAAGCGCATCCTGACGAAGGATGACGAACTGGTCGCCCAATCCGGCATTATTCACGCCTGAGTAATTAGTAGCGAACTGGCCGGAAGCGAGAGCCTTAACGTTGCCAAGCTCGTTGCGTACCTGGTGATATTTGTAACGCTCCTGGAGTGATCTCGCGAACGCCATTGCCTCAGAGCGGAACGCCTTGCCGTCTGTCTCCTCGTTTGGCGCAGATGCTAAGGCTATCTCAGGATTAGCGACAATGCGGTTCCAGCGCTTTTTCATATCGAACATAGAATGCTCAATACCGAAAAGGTAGTTAGCGTTAGTTTCGAAACCGTTAATAGGAATAGAAGGAGCAGTAACATGAGCAGCAGGTTTGTCATCTGCTGTACTGTTAGCCATCTTCTTCATGTTCTCAGTGAGAGTGTTGACTGCCACAAAGAGTTTCCCGAACGATACGTTTTGACTGTTCTCGTTCTTCTTTCCTGCATCATCATCGTCGTCATCGCCTTCGCCACCTTTATTGTCGTCAGGATCATCATCCTTTGACTTGTTAGCTTTAGATACGATGGCATAGAGCTCATTGATCTGCTTCTGATGCTCAGCCTGCTCGGCTGCACTATTCTCCGCAGCGAGGTCATCCATGAGAGTACTCTGGTACTCTTTCTGATACGCCTCGCAAAGAGCCTTGTACTCATCTGCGGTAAGGCTCTTATTCTCGAACTTCTTGACGAAACCAAGTTTCTCGAGAACTTTGTTTAACTTTGCTTTGAAATTCATAAATCAATCATTTAAATATTAAAACAACTTAGATCAAACAAAAATAATATATTAGCTAAATCCGTAAAGGCTTTGCGCACCCATATAGGCATCACCCAGTTGCGCCACCTCAGCAATCGCCTCCAGTAAGGTGCGCTTACCATCGATGAGACCGACTTCTTCTGCTGGAGCGGTATACAGGCTCTCGCCCTGAAGCACCGGAGCATCATCATCCAGTTCTGCCAGTTTGCCACGCTGAGATTTCACTTCTGCCAGGAACTGTTCATTCATCGGATCAAGAACATTCTTAATATAGTCTTCAGACTTACCGTCCTTCAGGTCCTCGAAAATCTTATTTTTCCGGCTAGAATTGGTAGCCTTCGCTGTAATTTTCTTCAGCCCTAACTTCTCGAAGTATGGTTCAAAGTTCCAGAAGGAACACATAGTACCGATGCATCCAACGAAGTCATGATTCGTTGTGGCATAAAGTTTCTGGCCATGACAGCCGATATAATAGGCTGCCGATGCGCAGTATTCTTCGTAGATGGCAATGATAGGTTTCTTGGCGCTTCGCAGAGTCTCGCTCAATCGATCCATGTACCATGCCTCTCCTCCTGGAGAATTAATATGAAGAAGATGAGCGGATATCTGCGGGTTATTCTCGGCGGCAATAATATCCTGTTCCAGCTGTTTGGAAGAGAAATACCAGTAGCTGTTTGCTGTCACAACTCCGAATACACGATGATATGCGATTGTACCATCATCCAGAGATGGCGAATCATATTCATCTGTGAGCTGCACACTTTTCGTTTCATCTCTCTGCGATACCTTGGAAGATATCGCTAACAGCGCTTTATGCGTCTCGTACTGATAATACGTATGAGTCTTGAGATACTCCCGGATCTCAGGAATACTCATCGCCTGTTCGGCTTTTTTCTGTTCGAAGCTTACCACCGTGCCATTCAACGGGAAAGCAGCCACCATCAGTTGGCGGTAGGCATCCTCAGTAATCCATAGAGGTAGAGTGGAAAGCAGAAGGGTCTGTATTTCATCCATCTTGATTAAGTTTTCCACAAAGGTACATATATATAATAGGTATATAAAAGACCTTAAAACAATGGATTCGCAAGCATTTTGCACTTAACAATAAGCTTCGCCTTATTCAGATGTCTGACGAGCTGAACCTTCGCCGGTATTGTTTTTGTGCCTATTGCATACGTACGTGCGTCAGGAAGTCCAACACTTGCGAGCGTAACGATAGCGCTGCGAGGAACCTTTAGTTCGTTAAAAATGCTCTCGTCCGCTATATCGACAATAAATGTCTTACTACAATCCCAGTACACACCTCCATTTTCTTCTGTTATCGAAGGCTCGAATGTAAACGGATCGGTGCTGAGGATGATGCTTCTTTCCATCCCTCCGAGATAGGAAATCATTAAAAGACAAGAGAACTCTTTCATAATGTTAAATTTTAGAGTGATTATTGCTAATTTTTGAGTGACAGAAATTTGCACTCAGTATGTATTAAAAATAATTAAATACCCCGTTTTTTTTGGTATTTTCGAGGTGTTTTCGGAAAAAGCCGTTGGCGGTAGCGATAAAAGTTCTTCAGGAGCGCATCGGGCGATATAGACCTCAGAGAGTATCTCCTGATGAAATTGTCTACCACATCCTGGTTCCGTAACGGCCTGCCCAGCTCTTCATTCTCAATCATGAGTCGGTGAAACTCGAAATTGAAGAGAAGTCGAATATGCTCTTCTATTTTTTTCGCCGCATTACTGGATAGATAATTGAAGTAAGCCGGATCCTTACCAGGATGCCCATCCATCTTTGAGCGCCGTGAAGGTAGATATATCTTGAGATTACAGTCTTCCATGACATCATGATGAGAGTCGGGCTTGGCCATACAATTCCACACCACATGATACAGATCTGTGGTGTATGGTATTTTTACTCCGCCTGTTTCTGGCTCAATTTCTAGCTTTTTCTGAATGTACTCAGCCAGATAGGGCTCAATTCTAACAGACGCTGTTCGTTTCGAGAGACGTTTTTTTCTTTCCATATCGTTTTTGCTTATTTTTGCTTCCTACCGTCCTACAATCCTACAGATTGTAGGCTTACGAATGCAAAGATACTACATTTCAGCGAGTTACACAAATTTTATCAAACATATTTTTGTCCTACACACTCATTTTTTCGTTTCCTACACATCCTACAATCCTACAGAATGGGGTATTCTGTAGGACGAAATCTCCAAAAGCGCCAAAATGTAAAAATTTCCTATTTCCTACAACGTCCTACAATCCTACAGCATTTCCTACAAAACCACAAAAACGCAAAAATACACATAACATATTGATAATAAGATAAATAGATAATAATAATAGTTCGAAAAGAAATGCATTTGTAGGATTGTAGGATTGTAGGAAGGCATTTTTCTGAAAATCATTTTCAAAACTTCGTTTTCTCGGTTATTTTTGAAATTTTAGGGGGTACGGGGGATTTTTCGCATCTGGAACACACATAAATGTAAAGAAATACCCACGCTCGCCCTCCCGGGTTTACGTGGGTAAAAATATGCAAAATTCAACTCAAATTTATGCGGAAAACTTTTGGTTTTCTCGAATATTTTTTGTATCTTTGTATCGTTAAATTGGGGTAGTCTATACCTTATATAAGGTAGTTTTCTGGCTCCTATCAGAACGGTTTATCCCCATTCTTACCTGCGTCAGTCTCGTCAAATGGTATGCTGCCAGGCTTGTATTGCTGGGCATTGACATCAGTATTAGCCTCCCCATTTACTCCTGGAGTACTCTGAGCGACGCTCTCGGCGGGGATCTCTCCTCGTCTGAAGTCGATATTATACATCTCCATGAACTTGTCATAGTCGATGATAATTGCACTTGTAGATGTAGAGCGCTCCTTACGCACTCTTACCATCGTCTCCTGGTCATCCGGCTTGGCTACCTCGACGGTCTCCTCCCAAGTGAAGCGTCGAGATGGTACGGTTCCTACATATGATGGATGTGAGCGAAGATTTTGCTCAAGGATAGATAATGTCGTATTCTCGCTGTTGTACCCACTTCTGTCATAAATGGAATAAACGCTACTGAGACGGAGGAACAGAACATGCGTACCAGGCTCGAAAGCGAACGTTTTCTTGTATCCGTGCGAATCTTTACCCGTAACACTCTTAGGCTGCTCGATGAGCATTTCTCGGCCAACGAGCACCTGTTTGGTATCGATCATGTTGTTGACTGCATTGAAGAACATAGCGAGCTTGTCCGTGCTACGGATCAGAGATAGCTGGAACTTAATCTTCTCCTGCACAAGAGCAAAGAACTCCTCGTATGTAAACGGAAGTTTCAGATCCGAATATCGCTCCACCAGTTTAACCATTCCCAGGAACAAGGAAGCCGTCTTCATGAGTCGGTCCATCTCTCCGGAATTGATTACATCACTCTTGAGCTCGCTGTATGCCTCCTGCTTGAGCGCACGAAAATGGTCCATGACTGCAGGTCTGAGCGACAGCACTTCTAGTAATACGTTGGATAGCCCTATATTCTTCTCTATATTCTTGAGCTCCTCAAACAGTTTAGTCTCCTCCGGTGTCCTGTTCTTAGGCTTAGGGACCTCGCAAATGATGACGCGGCTCATCAGGGCATTGTCATCTCGCTGAGGGGTCTCCTGACCGCAAATAACCACCGGCGCAAATACCTTATCATTCTCGATATCCCTTCCCGAGGTTCCACGGCGTTTCTGCTTACCATCACCATCATATACAATACCCTTCAGCGCCTGAAACTTGGTATCCGAGATATCCTTGTTATTATACTCATCGAGAACAACCGGAACATCACGGAATGTACCCATCATCGTACTCATGGCCGCATCAGTACCTGTATTGAGGTTGAAAATCGGGATGGTCGGACTAATGAAGAGAGAACGGATAGATATCGCGATCTGAGTCTTACCTGAAGACATTGGGCCCATGAAGAAGGGCGCCGTGAAGAGTCGGTCCAGACAATGTATGTTACTTCGGAATGCGCACATCAACGCAAAAACGATAGCCCATTTGCCGTTGTCATTAATCTTATAGACCTTATCCATTAAGGATGCCCATTTTTCAAAACTGACCTGCTTGTCAGCAGGAATATCATCGTATGTCAGCTGAGATATCAGCTCGTACTTGTCTGACTGGCGCCCGGATCCGGCGTAAATGGTTGAAAATGCAGGAAGATAATAGTTCATGTGATTATGGGTGACAACACCCAGCTCGTTAACCTTCTCAAACACATATTTCCCGTCCTTGTCCTCGTGGGCGATACCATTGGCAAAGGCAAAAAACTGCTCATCTGTCTTCCGGCTCATTCCCTCCGACTGCTGGTTGCCATATACCTGTATCTCCCGGCACTGAACGAAATGGCGGCTCATATATTCTTTGATACGCCTCCACTGCCATTCTTCTCCGTCTGTAAAATTCACGCCTTCATAGTTGATAAGAACGTCCTCGATGGTACTCATCTTCTTTAGAGAACTTGACAGTACCTCGATATATAACGGCTTGTCGAAGTAACGACGATTCACCTTCAGCACTCGCTTGTTCTGCTCGAAATCTTCGTTGAAGATATGGAGAAGAGGGACCATATAGAAGTCTGCAACCTGAGAGAATCCACGTCCGTTCTTATTCTGGAACATATAGCAGACTGGTATGCCCTGCTTATTAAGGCGAGGATAATACTTGCACTCACGAAACATCTGTGCGTACTCTCCCTCCTTGACATAACTGGGAACTTCATCACCGTCAAAGTCATCATCATAGAGATCATCTTTCAGGGCATTCGCCTTCATTACATTTTTGCGCTTGTTGACGAACGGCTTACGGATCTCGTCGAACTGGCCCTTGGATAGCCCTAATTTACTGCAGTAATGATTCTTGTTGACAGTTATCACGGTTTCCTCCGCATAGCTGGTCAACTCGATACACCTTGTAATGATCGGAACCTTGTCGCCCAGAAATCCGGACAGCAGCTCTCCATGTATGCGGATATAGAAATCGATAAAGGATTCCACCTTATCCTCGTGCGTGACTCTTATCTGATAGATACCAGCCTTATACATCTCTGCGAGCGTTGTCATATAGGCGCTATCCTCACCTGTAGTGGTATTGATGCTGCATCCCTCTTCAGTAGTGACGAAATAACAGCAGATGCGTCTGAGGTTTTCGATATCCGTAGAGGATGGCGTGCCGGAAACATACACGATAGGATTATCTCCGTATGACTCCAAGAATGTATCTATCGATGAGGTCACTACTGCAGGCTCGTTGTTTCTCAGATTCTCCTTCAAGCTATCAATACCAAAGATGCCATGCTGTAGGTTTTCCTTCTTGACACTATCTATATTACGGCGAATATCTCTTACCTTATCCTCCAGGATGGTCATTTTCGTATCGAAGTCTCTGGTCATAGTCTTCATGTACTCGAGACGGAGTCCTGCATCCTGGACGCATGCTATAAGATTGGAGATTGTATTCATTGCTGCAGCAATGACTGCTTCATCCTTGCAACCACGAGGAACCAGCATCCTTTTCATTGCCTTCGGGAAGGCCTCGATAGTTTCAGATAGCTTCTTTTTTGTTTCTTCCTTGCAGAGCTGGCCATAGCTGTCTGGGTCGTACCCTTTTGGCAAGCGGATGCACTTGACACTCGCACCAGCCTTCAGCAGCAGCTCGCAGTTCTTGACAGCAGCCTTCATACCCGCATCATCAGCATCATATATCATGACCACAGACTGGGTGAAGCGCATGATAAGCCTTACCTGGTCATCGGTAAACGCGGTTCCAGAACCGCCGATGACATTCTCTACCCCATATTTATGGAGGGTAATGACATCAAATTGTCCCTCGACAAGATATGTAAATCCTTCTTTGGCGATTGCTCTTTTAGCCTGGTAGAGTCCGAAAATATGCTGGCCTTTTCTGAAAATAGGAGTTTCCCCAGTGTTAACATACTTGCCGGCATTATCATTCGGGGTTACGATTCTTCCGGAAAACGCAACAACTCTTCCAGATACATCGTAGAATGGAAACATGACGCGATCACGGAAGAAATCATAGCTTCTCCCATCTTGAGACTTTCCTAATACCCCAACGTCTGTGAGAACCTGGAGATTATATCCGTTCTCCGTAAGGTGCTTCATTGCTACATTGCCATCAGGTGCGTATCCAACACCATATTCCACAAGCGTCTTGTCCGTATAGTCATAGCCACGACGTTTGAGGAAGCTTTCTGCCTGGGATAGATTCCCCTGATAGAATTTAGCAGCCGCAGCAATAGCTATGCGGCGAGATTCCAGAAGTTTATATGCAGCGTTCTCTTCAGGAGTTGCCTCCTGCTCGGGGAATTCTACATCTGCAAGCTTGCAGGCCATTCGCAGAGCCTCAGGAAATGTGATCTGGTTGTACTTCTTCAGGAAGTCCAGGACATCTCCATGTTCTCCGCAGACGAAGCAATGATAAGTCTGCCTCGTCTTGCTCACCATCATGGAAGGATGGCTATCATTGTGAAACGGGCAAATGCCCTTGTAATTGATGCCAGCCTTCGTGAGGGTGATATATGAACCGATCACGTCAACAATATCCAATTTACTCTTGACGTTCTCGATGAAGTTTGAGTTGATTTTCATATACATATTTATTGATCAAAAAGATTAAGCTGAAGGGAATCGAATGCCTCCGAGATCGTGATATTGAAATATTCGGCAACAGCCTTGTATTCCTCCGGCTTGATTGACTTCCGCCCGAAGAACAGATCCCAATATCTCACCTGGTTAATTCCGGTCTCCCGGAAGAAGAACTTGCTCGGATGGAAATCCTCAAGGTGACGAAAGCGATACTCAAGCAACTTCTTCAGGCGATTTTCTTTAACAATCTGGTGTTTGTCGTCTAGTCTATGCCGAAGAGCGTACAACCGCACGGCCATGACGGAACGGTTGAGATGGATGGCCATATCCTCAAGGCTCATTCTCCCGTAATTCTCTACCAGGTATGCTATCTCATTTTTAGTCCATTTTTTATTACTCATAGTCACATATTGGCTTATTTATATATTCGACATACCTCTTTACCCTAAGGCAGAACAAGCCGTTGATACATGCTCTGCCATTTTTACATATAACGCATTTCTTGGGCATAAGCTATTTTGTTTTTATATGCTCCAGGTAATATGCTGCCACCTGTGCTAGCGATCTTAACTGAAGCTTAGCCTTAATATTCTCCCTGTGTCGTTGTACGGTTTTGACTGATATATAAAGACGGTCTGCAATCTCCTGAGCGCGCAATCCTTTAGATATAAGTTCTACTATATCTAACTCGCGATCAGTAAGCTTAGAGTTTAACTTAGGCTTGCAGACGACACCCTCCATTCTGCATTCGCCACGCAACGGGCACTTGACCTCCTCGAAATGAAAGAATCCGTCTGCATCGATATCAGGAGTATGTGCGTCATATTCACCGAAATTGCATCTGCAGAACCTAGACACAATATTGAATTCGTACACCTTGCGATTTAGTTCGCTAGCTGTATACTGATTACATAGAGCCTTAAAGGCCTGGGGATACCTAGTCTTAATTAGGTCTAGCATCTCCCCGATAACCTCGCGACTGTTATCTGTAAGTTCCTGGACAGGCTTGCCCAGTTGCTTGTACATTACATCACCCTCTGGGGTGTTATAAAACTCCACTGATTCCATACTCAACCCTCCGGAAAAAGTTCGCTCTCCTGCATACCTAGATACTCAGCGACAATTCCTCTGCATAGAGCGTTCGGCTTGGATTTGCCCTGAATCCATCTATAGACGGAATTATTAGATACTTTGCATTTCTCAGCAATTTCTCCCACTATTCCACAACGTGGATACGGAAGACTCTTCATGTACTCACTAAAACCCATATTTTTAAAATTTTTGTTTGAAATCATCATTATGTGCGATATTTTTTGTATATTTGCACCATGAGAATTAATAACACGCTGCAAATATATAACATTTCGGTGATACAGCCAAACATTTCACTGATTATTTTTATATTTTTCAGCATTTTGTTTGAATTTTACATATTATGAGTACAGAAAAAGAAAAAGAAGTAACAGAAACTATCAATGAGCGCGTGAACAGCATCATTGAAAAAGAGGGTCACACCATTGCTACATTCGCCAAGAAGATCGGTGTGCCATGGACTACGATTAAGAACATCGTATCTGGCAGAAATGCCCCTAGTTACGACATTATCGTGAAGATCATTAACGCCGTCGATTGGGTAGACGCCAATTACCTAATCATGGGAGAGGAACTCACGAAAGGCAATCAGGGCAACCTGTTGACAATCGTTGAGAGACAGAATAAGACTATCGAGAGCCAGCAGAAAACGATCGATAGGCTTACCAAAAAAATGTTGGAAAACTAAGATTTTTATTGCACCGTTTTGCGAAAAATGAGTCATTTTACCAAACATTTGTTTTATAACAATCACACAACTGTTTGAGTATCTGTAACTTGTTTGATACGCAACTCGGTGCATTTTCGGTGTTATATATGTAAAAATCGGAAATATCCTAGTTGATTATCAGATAATTACGCTGCAGATTTAGGGATAATAAAACATCAACTTTTTTGTTTTTTCCTTTAAATCCGAATCGAAATCACCAAGAATCTCTCCGAATTTGAATGCAAAAGTACACAATCTATCGGAGATAGAAGACAAATGGTAAGGATAAATCGATTTTCAGTTGATTTATTTGTTCATTCCAACATTTTTTAGTACTTTTGCCCACCAAATTACGAACAAGTAAATAAGATTGGTATAAAATAGGTATTACCAAGATAAAATAAAGAATAGATTAGATAAAGGAGAATAAGATTATGTCAACGATTATTTATCCATCACCGATATTCGGTCCGGTAAACTCCCGCCGTCTGGGAGTTTCACTAGGCATCAACCTCATGCCATCTGATGGCAAGGTCTGTTCATTCGACTGTGTTTATTGCGAATGCGGATTCAACGCCGACTTCCGTCCTAAGAAGAAGCGCCCTACCCGCGAGGAGGTAAGAGAAGGATTGGAGAAGGTTCTGAAAGAGCGCCACGACAACAACCAGCCTCTGGACGACATTACCTTCGCCGGAAATGGTGAACCTACGGGACACCCAGACTTCAAGGGAATCGTGGAAGATACGATGGAACTCTGCAAAAAATATTTCCCTGAAGCACAAGTATCCGTACTCAGCAACGCCACCTATATATATAAGGAGGAAGTGAGAGAGGCGCTGATGCTCGTGGATAACAACATCCTGAAACTGGATACCGTGGATATGGATTACATCAAGAAGCTGGACCGCCCTCAGCAGCCTAACTACGACGTGAAGGATGTAATCAAATATCTGAAGATGTTCAAGGGGCACGTCATCATCCAGACCATGTTCCTGAGAGGTGACGGTTTGGACAATACCAGCGAGCATTTCGTAGCTCCTTGGCTGGAGGCAGTGAAAGACATCCAGCCTCAGCAGGTAATGGTTTATACCATCGCCCGCGAAACACCAGACAAGTTGCTGGAAAAGGCACCAAAGGAAGTTCTCGATGCCATCAAGGACCGTGTAGAGGCATTGGGCATCAAGTGTACAGCCAGCTATTAAGAGATAATCAGGATAAGAAAGAAAAGCAAGTAGAAAAAAGAAAGAATGAAAGCGAAAAGTAATATCCTTATTATCAGCGACATGTGTGGCTACGGAAAGGTATCTGCCGCAGTTCAGATGCCAATCCTCTCTTATATGGGACTCGACGTGTTCAATCTGCCCACCATGCTCATCAGCAACACCTTTCCATACGGCAAGTACGCCATTCTGGAATGCACTTCGTATATCGAGGAAGCCTTGCAGAAGTGGAACGAACTGGGCATTCACTTCGATGCCATCACCACGGGTTTCATGGCTTCGGAGCGTCAGGCTAAACTGGTGGCACGCTATTGCAGAGAACAGGCAGCACTGGGCACCGACATCTATGTGGATCCCGTGATGGGCGATTACGGCAAGCTCTATGGTGGAGCCAGTGAGAGTACCGTAAGATGCATGAAGGAGATGCTGAGCGTATCGCATCTTTGTTTTCCCAACTATACCGAGGCTTGTCTGCTGACGGATTCGGAATACAAGGAAGAGGGAATCTCGGAGAAGGAAGCCTATGAACTGATAGATAAACTGAGAGCCATCGGTTCCCACTCCGTGCTCATCACCTCGTGCATCGTAGAGGGTCAGCATGCCGTAGTAGGTTTCAATCATCTTACAGAAGAGTATTTCCTCCTGCCCTACGAAGAAATCCCAGTTCAGTTCCCGGGCACCGGCGACATCTTCTCAAGCATCATCGTGGGCAGACTGAAGGACGGCGATCATCTTCGCCATGCCACCCGCATCGCCATGGATACCCTGCGCAACTGGATAGACATCAACAAGGATGACAAGGACAAGAACCGAGGAATTCCTATAGAAAGGCATCTGGGGGACTTGTAGATTGCCATTTAGCAAACACAGAAGCAAGGGAATACCAATTAAGTTATAATGGAAAAGAAAGAAACAAATACACTCAGTATATTTCAGCGCCCGGTATGGGTAAGCCTGTTTGCCCTTACGGCTGCTATCTCGTGGGGATGGGCCTACCCATTGATAAAAATGGGAATGGAGGAATATCAGATTACAGCAGACATGACCGGAAGCAAGATGCTTTTTGCCGGCATCCGCTTCTTCATCTCCGGCATCATCATCCTTGCCATCGCCAGAAGTTCACACCGTAAATTCGGATTCAAGAAGAAAACTGTTCAAGAGAATGTCTGGTTCCTTCTCCTCTATGCACTCCTCAACACCACCCTTCATTATGCTTTCTTCTATTTCGGACTCTCGCATAATGCAGGAGCACGTTCGGCGATACTCAATTCGATGAGCGTCTTCACGGTGGTTATCTTTGCCTGCATCTTCTTCAAGAGCGACAGGATGACGTGGCGAAAGGCTTTAGGCTGCATCATCGGCTTCCTGGGCATCCTTGCCTTGAACCTTGGCGGAAAGGAAAGCGGAAGTTTCACATTCCTGGGCGATGGTATGATTATCCTCAATGCCCTGTGTGGAGCCAGTGCTTCCCTGCTGACCCGAGGCTTGAGCAAGAGGGTGGATGTTTTCGTAGGAACCGGTTATTCGCTGAGCATCGGTGGAGCCTTGCTGGTGATTCCGGCATTGTTAATGGGTGGCTATCTGCCAGTCATCAGCCTCTGGGGCATCACTATCCTTCTGCTGCTCATTGCCATCTCAACCATCAGTTTCGCTCTCTACAACAAACTATTGAGCTGCAATCCCGTAGGAAAGGTAGCGATATACAATTCGCTCATCCCCGTAGTAGGAGCCATCACCTCCTGCCTCTGTCTTGGCGAAACCTTCTACTGGAAGTATCTGATAGCAGGCGCATTGGCTACAGCCGGAATTTATATCATCAATAAAGGGAAGAAATAAATTCCGGCTGTTGCCCATGCAACCCATATAGAAAGCAAAGCCAACTATTTCAAGATACCCGTTTCACGCTCCTCATTGTTGATATTCCGCTGTATCTTACGGTAGTCCTTTCCCCGATTGATATTCCAGGCAACACCGATACGGAGCAAATTACCTCCCGAATTGTCATAACCACGAACCTGCTTACGGAGCAAGGCGTTGACGATTTCTGCTGAATAGGATTTCGGATGAGCCATAAACGGATTATGCATATAGAGCGTAAAATCGAAATCACCTATATGATAACTGGCTGAGGCTGCCAATGAAGGAGGATTATGCCCGATATTCTCTCCCTCCATAAAGTTCCAACCGCTATCAGCATACAGCATCACTGTCCATTTTCCCCAATATCCCTGTAATGTTCCACTATAATTATAAGCGGTATAACAATGACTGTACTCATCGCCCTTATTGAAAAAACGGTAAATACCTGCGTTCACAGATAATATAAGGTGGTCGGGGATAATGTCAAACCGGGTATCATTCGTAAGATACAACATATTACAATGGGGCTGATTCACCTGGGAATAAAGAAACTGATCATTTTCCGTGCGGGTGTATTTCGCCAAATTACAATGACGATTGATGCGATAATTCAAGGTAAAATCAGTATTTATCCTTGGTTTACTGAAAGAGAATACCACCCAGTTCTCATATCTACTATCAGGCTTAAGCGAAGGATTACCCACAGTCCATTCCATACTGTTCTTTCGAATACGGGTATCCGAAATCATAGCTATCTGCGAAATATGCTGTGATAATTCACTTCCCAAGCGGATCTGAAACGAAGAAGAAAGGGAATAAGCCAATGTGAGTTTCGGACGACAAAGCCAAAAACTAAATTCCTCCTCTCCCTGTCGATAAGACTGATTACTCAACCCGAAGCCAGCCACATAAGTTAAACGGGATGCTCCTTCCTTGAATTGTCCCAAACTTCCCTTGATTTGTGCAAAACCATAAATACCCAATGAACGGATACCATTCTCGCTAACCACATCACCCAAATACTGATTATCCATATATTTCCAGTTCAAGTTGGTTCCTGCAGAAAAAGTAAAGGGTTTCAACCGGTTTTCATAGATAGCCTCGGCTATGAGCGAATAGGTCTTTCCATCTACCTGATATTGATAGGGTTCGCCCTCACCTTCATAATAGGCTCCTTTGGTGTGGATATAAGTGCCCAAAACATCTGCCGACAAAGACTGATGCTTGCCCAACTGATGATAGAAATACAAATCGAGAGCAGGAGTAAAATCCCTACCCTTGCTGGTTCTGTAAACAGGATACGCAGGCTTTCCAGATTCAGAAAACCACATCTCATTCGATGTATAAGGCTGATTGCTGAAATCCGTGGTAAGCGTTGTCTGGAATACATATAAGGCAGAATCAGCCAGATTATACTTCAATTGCAATGTATTATCATAATTTCGAGTTGCCACATTCATGATTTTTCGAGATATCTGATACTCAGAACCATCATGTAGAAGATATTGAGCATCCTCATTATATTCGGATGCCTTATTATCCACATAAGTCTGCTCATATAAAATATTCAATTGGCTCTTGCCCCTATTGACAGATGCATAGACATCGTTCGAACCGAGCTTGGTAGTTAGCGCATTGGTCAAGTTGAAGCCCAAACTGCCACCCGATGAAGCCCTGCGGGTATGAATATCTATCACGTATGCAATATTCTTTCCATATCTTACGCCAGGGCTATCGATATAATCTACACTCATAATAGAAGCTACATCCAGCATCTGCACGTCATGCATATTGGCGAGAATGCCATTGATACGAATCTGCACTTCTCCTTTATGATCGGTAGCAGAAATGGAACGGCCTGCCTCATCAACCCTAATATGAGGCAAAGCCAACTTTCCCAAAAGCGAAAAACCAGAAAAAGAACGCTGCTTCTGAATATCGCTTGGGAATATCAACTTGCCATCTTCCTTGTTGACTACTCGTGCCGCCTTCACAACAACCTCTTGCAAGGCTATAGAATCATTCGATACCTTCTGGATCTCCTGGGCACTTATTTCTGCACAAGAGATCAATGCCCACAGCATCACCATAGCTGTTAACAATTTACTTTTCTTCATTGTCATCATATACTTTTTCTAAAACTTGTTTTCTGCTGCAAAGGTATCAAAAAGAGAAGACCGAAGCGAAAAATATGGCTGACATGAGTCTGACATTTATCAATTAACGAATATTATATCTAGTTTTATACCATCTTTCATAGAATTTCTGTACTTTTGCATTTGAATCTTTAAACAGTATATCATTTAAACAGAATAGATAATATGAAACTGAAAGCATATCATTCCATCCTCATCTTCGCCATCCTTGTGATGTCTGCGGCATTCTCCAGCGTGAGCAACTACCGCAAGGCACAGTATGCCATTGTACAAGATATGAACAAAGCTTTGGCTCTGACTCTTCAGGAAATTAAATATCAATGGATTACGCCTGATACCATCCAGAGCTACCGCTCACATCTCAGCATCGACCTGCTGAAGTCGACCAGTAATCTCTGCTATGTGATGGAAGACAGAAGAAGAGGCAAGAACAATTCCCAGCTGGTAAATAGCGCCAACCTGCTCAGCAGCAAAGAGATGCTCCTCAACGCGCATTCTATCCAAAGTTATGCTAACTGTTCGATGGCAGATGTTTTGAGTATGAGCAACCAGCGGACATCTTTGACGCTTACCCTCATGGCTATGATTTGGGCAATTGCATCGCTATACTATCATCGCAGAAAACAACCCTGGAATCATGAGGCCGATATGTTCGGCACCATGTGCTATTCTCAAGACGAGGATTCCTTCTACAATCAGGAAAGCGGACAAGCCATCAAGTTTACTCCGATGCAGCATCAGCTGATGCAACTCTTCTTCAACAATACGCATCATCAACTCTCCAAACAGGAGATTTGTGATGCTCTTTGGCCCAAGAAACCGGATGCCAGTGAAACGCTCTATACCTTGATTCGCCGTATCAAACCGGTGATTGAACAGAATAGCAACCTCATGATTGAGTCGGAAAGAGGCAAGTCTTACCGACTGATAATCAGATAAGTTCAGAAATGTCAGCCAAATGTCATACTTATTATTTGGCTGTTTCCCATCTTCTTCATACCTTTGCTGCTAAAATATAAAAGTGGCAAAGATATGAAGAAGATTTTTTTGATAGCAGTTGTCTTGCTGATGATGATAAACTTCATCATCAACTATCATCATGAGGTTACGAAAGATCAGCATACACCAATGGCGGATTTCAAGACCAAGGTAGAGATGGCACCCATGAAGGAATACAATGACCCGGACTTCGGCTACGTTGTCAAATATCCTTGCTTCTTCCAGCAGGAGGATACTTCGGTATCGGGATACCAGGGCTATGCCCGCTTCTCATTCACCAATCATGCCAACATCATCCTGGAGAGTTACGTTACCCCCAACTATAGCAACACCCTTCAGGCTTGTGCCGATTCTCTAGCCCAGAAGCTTCATTCGGAGAGGACGATGCAGGCATCGAATAAAGCATTCATCCTCTCCGGTCCTGTCTATGAAAACGGAGTAAGAGTAGATGGCTACAGTCATTACGATAAATTCATCAAGAGTGGCAGAATACTCTTCGTCTATTCCCTCACCTATCCCGACAGTTACAAGCCAGCCATGCCCCGACTGTTCAAACTCATAGACGACTGGAGAGTTTTAGGTGCATATTAATCTGCCTTGAAGATATCCTCACGAGCCTCTTGGAATTGTATAAAAACAGCTTTCAAAGAAGATAAAAGCACTTGATTATTTGCATATATCAAATAATAATTGTACATTTGCGGTGGAAATATAAACATCGAAGATTATGGCAATATTCAGTCGCTTCTTTGGAAGGAAGAACAATCTCACCGTAAGCTCTGACATCAAGAAGAAAGATGCCAGAAGCAGGAACATTGCCTTCGTGGATACCGAAGTGGGACTGAAAGACCATAAAATACACGACATCGGAGCATTGCGTTATGACGGAGCCAACTTTCACCAAGCATCGCAGACGGCACTGAACAAGTTCCTGCAAGAAGGAAAGGTTAACTATATCTGCGGTCATAACCTCATTCATCACGATGCCCGCTATCTCCAACTCAACGGCATACTGATAGATACCCTCTATCTCTCCCCGCTCCTCTTCTCCAAGCGCCCTTACCATCATCTGGTAAAGGACGACAAACTGATGAGCGAGCAGATGAACAATCCTGTCAACGACTGCGAGAAAGCCAAGGAGCTTTTGATGGATGAAATCGCTGCATGGAATCAATTATCAGAAAGAAAGAGGAAAATCTTCACCTTGCTGCTCCAGAATGAAGAGGAATTCAGAGGATTTCTGATGTATGTGGGAGCCATCGAAAAGGATGATGCAATCATAGAAGTTTCAGAATTCATTCTTTCTGAATACAAGAATCATATTTGCGCCCATGCCGACATTCCGGCTCTTGCAGCCCAGTCGCCTTGCGGCTTGGCATACGCCTTGGCTCTCATAGGCACAGACGATTACCAATCTGTAACCCCAGGTTGGGTACTCTTCCATTATCCCGAAGTAGAACATATCATCTATATGCTCTGCCATACTCAATGCACCGATGGCTGCGAGTATTGCAACCGCATGCTCGACATTCATCACAACCTGAAACAACTCTTTGGCTATGATGCCTTCCGTACCTATGACGGCGAACCGCTGCAGGAACAGGCATCGCAGGCAGCAGTAGATGGCAAGTCATTATTGGCGATATTTCCTACGGGTGGCGGCAAGTCGCTCACCTTTCAGTTGCCAGCCCTGATGGATGGCAGAACCATACATGGACTCACTGTGGTTATCTCGCCTCTTCAATCATTGATGAAAGACCAGGTAGATAACCTCGCAGACCGCGGCTTCACCGATGCCGTAACCATCAACGGTCTCCTCGACCCTATCTCCCGCTCCCTAGCCATCGAACGAGTACAGAGCGGAGATGCCACCTTATTATATATAGCACCAGAGATGTTGCGCTCCAAAACCATCGAGCGCATCCTGATGGCACGGCATGTGGTGAGATTCGTCATTGACGAAGCTCACTGCTTCTCTGCATGGGGACAAGACTTCCGTGTGGATTACCTATATATCGGCAAGTTTATCAAGGAATATCAGGAACGTAAGTTTGGCAAGGATGCTATGGCCCGCAATCATGGTCAAACCCTGATACCCGTATCTTGCTTCACCGCCACTGCAAAACAGAAGGTGGTGCAAGACATCTGCGACTATTTCAAGCATTGGCTGGGCACCGACCTCCAGCTCTTCGCCTCATCAGCCTCACGTACCAACCTGCACTATTCCGTTATCCACGTAGATAGTGACGGCAACAAATACAATCTACTGCGCTCGCTGGTAGAGCAGGCTGATTGCCCTACCATCATCTACGTATCCCGCACCAAGCGAACCCGTGAACTCGCTCTGAAGCTGACACGTGACGGAATTTCCGCCCTGCCCTATAATGGCAAGATGGATGCCGATGAGAAGATACACAATCAGGATGCCTTCATGAACGATAAGGTTAGAATCATCGTTGCCACCTCCGCCTTCGGCATGGGAGTAGATAAGAGCGATGTGGGGCTGGTTATCCACTACGACATCTCCGACTCTCTGGAGAACTATGTACAGGAGGCTGGACGTGCAGGAAGAGATCCACACCTCAATGCCAAATGCTATGTACTCTATAGTGACGAGGACTTGGACAAGCACTTCATCCTGCTCAACCAAACCAAACTGAGCATCAGCGAGATACAACAGGTATGGAAAGCCATTAAGGATTTTACCAAGCAGCGTCCACACGTAAGTTGTTCGGCACTGGAGATAGCCCGCCAAGCCGGTTGGGATGACTCGGTATCCGACATAGAAACCCGTGTCCGCACCGCCCTATCTGCTCTAGAACAGAGCGGATACATAGAGCGTGGCAACAATATTCCGCACGTCTATGCCACAGGTATCACCGTCAAGAACATGGACGAGGCAAGACTGCGCCTCACCGAATCACCCCTGTTCTCGGAAGATGAGATGAAGAATGCCATCCGCATCATCAAGTCGCTCATCACCCAGAAGCATATAGCCAAGGCACAGGATAGCGAGGCTGAATCCCGCATCGATTACCTCGCCGACATCCTAGGACTCAGCAAGCGAGACGTCATCTCTTCCGTTGACCGAATGCGACAGGAAGGCATCCTTGCCGATACCCGTGACATCTCTGCCTATCTGCAAGACATCAGCGACAAGCAACGCAAGCCTCAGCAGATGCTGGAGAACTTCGCCAAACTGGAAAGATACATTCTGGAACATATCCCGGATGAATCGCTGCATATCACATACAAACAACTCAATGACAATGCCGTACATGACGGCATCAACACTTCAACCGAAAAGAAAATCCGCACACTGCTATACTTCCTGGCAGTGAAGGGATATGCGCACAAGAAGGAAGATGGCGTCCGCAATCTTATCGTGACAAGAGACAAGGATATAGAGACCATCATCAAGCGATTCGAAAGACGAATTGAGGTTTGCCGATTCATTATCGAAAGACTATACAGCCTGGCTGAAGAAAACAGTAAAACTGTAACAGAAGAGAGCAACGACAGCTCTTCTGTAGATTCAAAAGAGAAGCCTCTCCAATTCTCGGTAGTTGAACTTCTGAACGATTTGAAATCCAGCAACCAGTCACTCTTCTCCGACTTCTCTTCCCTGCAGTTGGAGGACGTGGAGGAAGCCTTGCTCTATCTCTCCAAGATAGGAGCCATGAAGCTGGAAGGAGGATTCCTGGTACTCTACAATGCAATGGCAATTAAACGCATCAAGGAACCCCGCCTCCACTATAAGCAGGAGGATTATCGCATGCTCAATGAATTCTACAAGCAGAAGATTCAGCAGATTCACATCGTGGGCGAATATGCCAACCTGATGGTAAGGGATTACGATGCCGCCCTGCAATATGTGCAGGATTATTTCCAGATGGACTACCATCGCTTCATCTCAAAGTACTTCAAGGGCAACCGGGAGACTGAGATAGAGCGCAACGTAACACCTTCGAAGTATAAGAAACTCTTCGGAATACTCTCCAAGCGACAGAAGGAAATCATCGACGACCACGAGTCCCGCTGCATCGTAGTCGCTGCCGGTCCTGGCAGCGGCAAGACACGTGTGCTCGTACATAAGCTTCCCTCTCTCCTGCTGCTGGG
>ENA-ORRH01000250-ORRH01000250.1-human-gut-metagenome-genome-assembly--contig:-NODE-250-length-49460-cov-12.8077_pt1 | contig 49460 bp, 49 predicted proteins | sample MGYA00242173_ERZ509130 | MGnify/ENA primary metagenome ERZ509130 (study PRJEB26280, sample SAMEA2338633) | human gut metagenome | biome: human gut; feature: human-associated habitat; material: faeces... | reverse complement strand
TACAGCTTTTGCAGGTCTGGCACTTTGACGAACAATCGGAGAAGTACGACTGACAGCCGTAAGAACAGCTGGCGGCCGTTCTGTTGCGGCAGTTATCGGGATAGCATGCCGTACATTTGCCGCAGGAGTTGGTCGTTTTGCAACCATAAGTGCAGCTCAACGACGTGACGCTGCAGGCCGGGTCCGACTTACAGGAGACGCAAACACCGCAGCTGTTGGTGCTGGCACAGCCGTACGGACAGGATACCGCAGTCTTGTCACAGTCCGGGTTGCCTTTGCAGCCGGTGCATTTGCCGCAGGAGTTGGTCGTTGCGCAGCCGTACGAACAGGTTTTGGAAGTCACGTCACAGTCCGGATTGGTCTTGCAGGCGGTGCACTTGCCGCAGCTGTTGGTGCTGGCGCAGCCGTACGAACAGGATATCGAGGTTGCGTCACAATCCGGGTTTCCGGTTGCGGTCTGGCATTTGCTCGGACAGTCCGACCACCATTTTGAACAGCCGTACGGATGCGAAACATCGGTTCGGTTGTGGCAGTTGTCGCTGTAGGCGATTTCGCATTTGCTGGAGCAATCGCTATAGTATTTTTTACAGCCGTAAGGAGTGCTGACCGAAGTCCTGTTTCGACAGTTGTCGCTGTAACAGGTCTGACATTTAAATTCGCAATCGGAATATGTACTCATACATCCGTATGTACAGTCTTTATGCGTACGATTGTCACAGTTGTTGGTCTTGGCAATCTGGCACTTGGTTGAACAGTCCGGCCAGTAGGTCTGGCAGCCGTAGTTGGCCGGAACCGATTCACGGTTTCGACAGTTGTCGGTATAAGCCGTCTGGCACTTGCTGGAGCAATCCGCAAAATACGCAACGCAGCCATACGGCGTTGAAACCGCCGTGCGGTTCCGGCAGTTGTCCGCATAAGCCTTCTTGCAGACCGTGTTGCAGGGCGCCGGATAATATTCCTCACAGCCGTACGCTCCCGCAGACACGCCTGTCGGGCAGGTGCACTGCGTATATTTGCCGCCGCAGCTGTCCCCGCTCGGCGAACGCGGCGACGTACAGTTGGAGGTATTGTAGGCATATTCGCTCTTGCAGGCGCAGGACTGATACTTGCCGCCGCAGGAAGCGCCTTGTCCGACTTCCTTTGAAGAACAAGTCTTGAGAGCCGGGTCGCATTTGCATGAAGCGTATTTTCCGCCGCAGCTCTCGCCGACGCCGACCTGTCCGGCGGGGCAGGTTACGAGGTTCGAGGCGCATTTGCAGCGCGTAATATAAGATTTGTTATAAGGGCAATAACCTTCCGGCACCTGCACGGAATTGCAGTTGTTTAAGATGAACCCCTCGTTTTTGCATTGCGCAGCGGTGTCAATGGTATAGTCTTCGCCGTCGCCGCCTTTGCCGTAGGAGATTTCGTTGTCGCAGTCGCCAACTCCCAGAAAACACACCGCCGCCGTCTTATAGGCGCGCGACATGTCTATAACAGAGGCGGGCTTCAGTTCTATTTTTGTAGTGTGCTGTGTGTTGGTATTACCCGGAGGCGAATACGCCATTGCCGGCAGGCTGAAAAGCAGGCCGACCACTAATGTTAGGAAAATTTTACATTTTGACATAATATCACCTCGCAAGTAATTAAAACTAAAGCCCGTTTTATAAGGTGACAGATATGCGAGAAGAATTTCCGAAAGAGCAGACGCTCCCGGAAATGAGAAACACATCACAAACCACACCTTGATTCTAAGATAATACAGGAAGCAATAATTGTCAACATCTTATGAAGATATTATTTTTTTTGCCTATAAATACTGAAAAAGCCCGCGGCTGCGGGCTTTTTTTGAAAATCAAACTCTGTCAGTTCTGATGCTGGACAATGTTCTGCCGGGCAATATTCCAAGCGTTCAGAATGCTCTCGTTATCCGGTTTCAGGCTGCGGACAAAAGCCAACCGGCGTTCCATATTTTCCTTAAGCAGGTTCAAATCAATGCTCTTTGAAAATCTGCCTTTGAAAACAAAACCTTTTTCCTGTTCGGCTGCCGCCATTGTCCTTCTCCGTTTTTTGTCCGGTTATCTTAACACATTTTTTGCGCCAATTCAAGCTTTACCAGCGCCGAAAGTTTCTCAAAAGCCTTTTTCTCAATCTGACGGACACGCTCACGGCTGATGCCGAATTTGACACCGATTTCCTCCAGCGTAACCGGCTTGTCGGTCAGCATACGGCTTTTGATTATATACTGTTCGCGCTCACCCATTTCGTTCAGGCATTCGCGCAGAACTCTGGCTTTAAGGGCGTTTTCCTGACGGCGGCCGAGGTTTTCCTCAATATTCTGGCGACTGTCGACGACAAAATCGACTTTTTCTTCGTCGCTGTCATCGCAGGCGGCCACATTGAGGGACTTGTCGCCACCCATGCGGCGGTTCATTTCGACAACGTCCTTTTCGTCGACGACCAGCTCTCTCGCGATGCTTTTGACAACCGTCGGCTCAAGCTCGCGGTTTTCATAAATACCCAAGCGCGCCTTAATACGGTTGAGGTTATAAAAAAGTTTTTTCTGCGCGGCGACCGTGCCAATTTTAACCAGCGACCAGGAACGCAGAATATAATCGTTAATCGCAGCCTTAATCCACCAAATGGCATAGGTAGCCAGCCGAACCTTTTTGTCGAGGTCAAACTTTTTGACGGCCTGCATCAGCCCGATATTGGCCTCGGACACAATGTCGGCCATCGGCAGTCCGTAGCGGCGGTAGGTCAACGCAATTTTGGCGGCCAGACGCAGATGCGAGGTAATCAGCTTCTGCGCAGCGGTCAAATCGCCGTTTTCCTTGAAATCGCGAATCAACTGCGTTTCTTCGTTTTCGCTGAGAACGGGAAATTTCTTGATTTTTTCGAAGTACGAGAACAGGCTGTTCTCTTCAATAACCTGAGGCAGATTGCCCGTATTTCTGATTACCATAACTTCCGAATTTTGACTCATATATTTCCAACCTTCTTTCAACTGATACTGAAATATAATTTAGGTATCGAACAAAAGCCTTTCAATATCTCCGAACAAAAATATTACGACTTTTGTTTTAGAGAATCAACATAATATTTTGCTTTTTTGAAAAATCGGCTAATCGTAGATAAACGACAGGATACCGTCGCCCGTACCTTCGGGCAGGAAGTTGATGATGTCGGCAACATTCCCCTCGCCGACCGGATAAACCAAAACGTAAACATCGGCGGCTTTGCCCTGTCCGAGACCGCGGCAGAGACGCAAGTCGGCATCGTTCAGCCCGCGGTTGATTTTGGTCATGATAATGGCATTGGCAACGTTGAAATCCTGTTTGGCGGTAAAGCCCTCAACCTTTACTTCGCCGAAACGGGAAAGATTGCGGCGCAGCAGAATGTCGCGGCGGCGGTCAATGAGCATGGTTGCCGGGTGTTCGGACTGATAAGCTTCGATTTTTTCGACAATTTTCTGCGTCAGGCGCGGATCGGAACATTCCGGGCGCGGCGTTGCCCCGACTTCAAGCTCCGGCAAAACATTGAATTCGGGCGCCGCAATTTCAACCGGCTGTTCCTCCGCAGCGGCAATCTGAGACGCCTCGTCCGGAGCGGCAGCAGCCGGCCGGTTCGTTTCCGCCGCCAAGGCAGGCACCGCCGACAGCAGACATAAGCTTAAAAAGAATCCCAGATTGCGCACGGTTTTATTCCTTTACGGTCAGAAGTTGATGGAATTCGGGGTTCTCGGGAACGGGATTACATCGCGGATATTGCCGATGCCGGTAACCAGCATCATCATCCGTTCAAACCCCAAGCCGAAACCGGCATGCGGCACCGATCCGTATTTGCGGGAATCGAGATACCAGCCGTAGTCGTCTTCATGCATGCCCATTTCATGAATTTTCCGCACCAGAACGTCATAGCGTTCTTCACGCTGCGAACCGCCGATAAGCTCGCCGATACCCGGAACCAGAACGTCCATGGCGGCAACGGTGCGGCCATCATCGTTCAAACGCATATAGAAAGCCTTGATTTCCTTCGGATAATCGCGAACGATTACCGGGCGTTTGAAGTGAACCTCAGCCAGATAACGCTCATGCTCGGTCTGCATGTCAATACCGAACTCCGGCGTATATTCGAACTTGTGACCGGAGTTTTTCATAATCTCAATAGCCTCGGCATAAGTAATGCGTGCAAAGCCGTTTTCAACGATATTGTTCAGTTTGTCCAGCAGGCCGGGTTCGACGAATTTGTCAAACAGTTCCAAATCTTCGGCGCAATGCTCCATAACATGTCTGACACAGCTGCGAACCATATCCTCGGCCAAATCCATGTCGTCATAAATGTCGGCAAAGGCCATCTCCGGCTCAATCATCCAAAACTCGGCGGCATGGCGCGTGGTATTGGAGTTTTCGGCGCGAAACGTGGGGCCGAAAGTATAGATATCTCCCAGGCCCATGGCATACATTTCGCCGTTGAGCTGTCCGGAAACAGTCAGGTGCGCTTCCTTGCCGAAAAAGTCCTGCGAATAGTCAACCCGGCCGTCCTTGGTACGGGGAACATTATTCAGGTCAAGCGTCGTGACCTGAAACATTTCGCCGGCACCCTCACAGTCGGAACCGGTAATCAGCGGCGTATGGACGTAGCGAAAACCGCGGTCATGGAAAAACTTGTGAATAGCGAAAGACAGTTCGGAACGAACGCGGAAAGCGGCGCCGTATTTGTTGGTACGCGGACGCAGGTGTGCAATGCTGCGCAGATATTCGTCCGAGTGCTTTTTCTTCTGCAGCGGAAAATCTTCGTCGGCGACGTCATAGACTTCAACCTTGTCCGCAACGATTTCATATTTCTGGCTGCCGCCCTTTGACTCGACCAACGCTCCGGTCACGGCCAGAGAGGAACCGGTCGTGAGTTTTTTGACTTCGTCATAATTGGCTAAATTGTTATTGGCAATAATCTGAATATTTTTGAGACAGGAGCCGTCATTAAGCTCGATAAACGAAAAATCTTTTGCATCGCGGCGGGTTCTGACCCAGCCTTTTACCAGAACTTCTTGTTCCGGTTTGTCAGCCGCTAACAGGCTTACAACTTTAGTTCTTTTTAACATCTTAAATTTCCTCAAATATTCATTATTTTATTATTGCCTTTACAGAGCGTGCCCAATATATAACACTTATCTTTAATTGTCCAGCATTGACAAATGTTAATCTATGTATAATTATAACTTCAACATTAATTTTTTGCGGAGAAAACCCATGAAAAAAGCTGCCTTACTGATGATTTTGCCCATGCTGCTGACAGCGGGGGCCTGCACCTCGAGAATCGGCGCCGACCAATATGACACCAGTGCCGTCGGCGAAGTTAACCGTGCGGTTAAGGGAACGGTGGTTTCGGTACGGCAGATTTCCATTGCCAGCAACAACGGCGCCGGAACGCTCATCGGCGGTGCTGCCGGCGGCGTGGCCGGCTCAATGATCGGCGGTTCGGACACCGCGCACATTCTGGGTGCCATCGGCGGCGCGGTCGTCGGCGGCATTGCCGGCAACGCGGCGCAGGAAGGACTTTCGTCTCAGAGCGGCTACGAATATGTGATTCAACTGGACAACGGCAGCATGGTTACCGTCTCGCAGGGCAATGACGTTCTGCTCAATCCGGGGCAGAAATGTATGGTGCTTTATGGCAAACGCGCCCGCGTTGTTCCTTATTACGGAAACTAAATTTTTCAAAAGCCCTCTTTTCAGAGGGCTTTATTTTTAAACCTCATCAACCAAGGTGATTTTTATCTTTTTTTGATAATAAGCGCAAAGGCAAAAAAATTTATAAAGGTCGCCGCAACTTCCTCTTTCTATCCGTTCTATCAGGCCTTATGGAAGTTTGGTGTTTGAGCGGTTTTGATGAGCTTTTGCCACCTATTGCGCCGCTCCAACCACAGCGCAAAGCCCAGGTCTTTGAAAAACTCGGTTTTGACGTGAGATTTGGTGATTTCTGTCATTATGTTCAACTCCTCTTTGTTTTTGAATAAAACAAAAACCGCTCTCAACTGAGAGCAGAGGAGTTGTAAACTGTAACACGATAGCACGCTTATTCGTCCGCTAAAAGCGGCTTATTTCGCGTCATCCTCCACAAGTGGAGGTCATAAATTTTCTTGTAAGGAGTTTGCAGACTCCGCCGGCGGGCTAACCTTTTCCGCCGGCAAAAGTTATTATATTTCTTGTTTGGAAACTATTTTTTTTCTAAAACTTTTATATGTCGCCCAAATGACAGACAAACATAAAAAGACAATGTAGATATAATAAACGTAAGTTAAATACGCTATCGGGGCCGGCGGAATTTCTGCACCATTATATTGGGCTTTTGCTGCTTTATGCCCATAAATCATTCCGGGGATTAGCATAAATATAATGCTGAAATATTCGCAGAAACCCAATGCCGCCAAATAATTGCTCGTTTTGGCAAATTTGTTTTGGAAACGACTGATAAAATCATATTTTTTCTTAAAACACAAAACAATAAACATTATAAAAAAGATGCTTAATATCGTAATGCTTGCAACATCTGCCCCAGCACCTTGGGGAAAGGAAGACAACAAGGAGACGATAAAGTAAAATCCACCTAAAATTAAAACATGCCAAGCAAAAGTTTTCATAAATATATCTCCTGTTAAATTGTTTTTATTAAATCATTTATTTTTTTACGTTTGCAAGTGTCATTATATGTCTGCTTCGCAACAAAACCTATTTTACCAAGATTAAAACCCGTATTCCATTTTTTATAATCGGAATTTTTCCTATAGCAAAATCTACCGTTTTATTTCCCGTCTTAGCTGGATTTTCGGCGTTAGACATTTTGTATACTTCAGTAGCTCGTTTGATAATACCCTTAGGGGAACAGTCTCCAGTATATTTTGTCTTATTCGTTTTTTAGGCATATTTATATCCTTTCATCGGTTTGTTTAAACAAAAAAAATCCGAAGATTAAAATATTCGGATTTTAGATACACTTATAGTAAGTGATGGTTATTCTATAACAAAAACAAGTGCAATTTTCAAGACAAGATGAAAACCATCAACAACTTTTCAGGGAGTAACATTTTGTCTAATTTCGTCTTTACAGTAAAATTATTCAATGTTATAGTGAATGAACAAATAACTCTATTATTAACATTAAAACTTTGAAAAAATGGAAACATCAAAATTTCGTTTTCAGGGTACGTTGCTTGTGCCTGTTAAAAATATTGAAACCAGTCTTAATTTTTTCTGGGCTGGCAGCCTCAAAGCTGAAAATAATGAGGTCTTTGTTATCGTCTTTAAAGCCGAAAACAAAGATGAATTTGTTCCGCTTCTGGAAAAAGACTTGAAAATTCTTCAAGACATGGAACAGACTGACAGCGTAAAACAACAAATTGCGTTTATCGAAAAAACGCTCTCTGAAACAAAAAATCCCGTATTCATCAAAGTGCCAGATCAACAAATGCTGGACGTCGCACAGGGTATTGTTTCTCAATATTTGAGAAACAACAATTATCCGGTTCGTTTTACCAGAGAAAATGTTATTTATACATCTGGTATTATTGCTGTCTATTAACGTATGTTTCTAAAAAAAACTCTTTTGCGTTGTCAAACGCAAAAGAGTTTTCTCGCATTCTGGCCCTTTTATCACATATCATAAAAGACGGCGTTTTTGTCAGCCGTATATATGCCGCCTTCGTCCGCTACATCGTAGTAAACATAAACGACATTGGCACGCTGCCGTCCCCAGGCGTTGAAATTGCCAATAACTTGTCTCGATAAGCTATGCGTAAAAACGGAACGTATGGTATTATCCAAATTTATGGCAAAGGCGTTGCTGAAGTTCGGACTGGTTAAAATATTCATTACCACGATACCGCCTTTTTTCAGATTATTTTTGACGCGGGTAAAATATTCCTTCGTGATCAAGTCCATCGGAATTATGCCCATACCGGAATAGGTATCCAGCACGATCAGATCATATTTCTGCGTGCTGTCTTTCAGAAACTGGTTGGCATCTTCGACAACAAAGCGCTTGTTCGGCGTCAGCTTATGCTTTAGAAACTTCTCTTCGGAAATTTTCAGAAGAGAACGGTCTATATCCAGAAAAGTATAATTATGAAAGGCGTCGCCCTCACCCATGGTAAAACCGCCCGCCCCCAGAATAAGCACGTCTTTTTTCCGGTCCCCGGGCAAAGTTTCAATAAAGTTTTCCTGAACATAGCGGACATAGCCAAACCAATATTTCCGGTCGGACGAAATTTTGGAAGAATTGCCGCCGTTAATGACCATCGCCCGCGCCTGCCCGTCATCAGTGTCAAGAATCGAAATCGTTGAGACGGCATTGTTTTCCACGATGTCGTAAACCTCGCGCAGCAGACTGCTGCGGTTCAGCATAACCGCAAAAACGATTATCAGCCCGAGCCAGTACCAGGCGGCCTTTTTAGCCAAAAGCACCGAGGCGGCGGCCGAGGCGACGACAACGACGATAATCGTGTGATTGACACCGATAAACGGCATAATGATCAGTGTGGTCAAAATTGATCCCAGCACCGAGCCAATCGTATCGACCGCCATAATCTTGCCGGTGCAGTTGCGGTTGTACCGGTGCAGATAACGGCTGAGCAGCGCAGTAATTTTGCCGAACAGATACGGCGCGGAAGAAAGGAATATCAGCGAGTAGACAAAGGTTTTGAGAACGTTTGACTTAAGACCGGCAGCACTCATGAAACCAAAATACATGTCCAGCAGAACATAGCTTGAAGCCAGAACCACCATCAGCGCCACGGTGGCAAAGTCATGCGAAACGGCGGCGCGAACGGAATCGCGGCTCAGAGGAAGTTCGGCGCCGCGCCAGTAGCCCCAGGACATGAAGGCCAAAAAGATGCCGATAACCACCGAAGCGGTAATTGCCGTCGACCCGACGAAGCCGCTCAGCTGGCGCAAAACGATAAGCTCCAGCGACAGAGAAGCGTAGCCGCCGATAAAAATTGCCAGCAGCAAGACAAAACGAAGACGGCGGGTCATGACAATATCCTCAAAGCAAAAAATTCTCTACCGAAAAAACGCAGCGGCCGTCCGGCTCACAGACAGAGGCAGAAAACGGCGCGGCGGCAAAATGTCCGAACGGCGCGGCCAGTTCGACCGGCGTATCGCCGATATTGACGGCGACAAACAGATTATCGCGGAAAAAGCTTAAAAACTCATTACCGAGTTCGGCACGGCGGTAAGGCGCGTCAACCAGCGCCGGATACCGGCTGCGGAGTTCAGCCAGACGGCGCAGAATATCGGTCAGGGCATTATCGGGCTGAAGTTCCAGACAGCAGCGCAGTTCTCCGTCGCCGCCGCTTTTGTGACCGGGAACGCCCCATTCGCTGCCGTAGTAAAGAGACGGAATGCCGGGCATTGTATATAACAGAGTATATACAATCGGCAAGTGACGGCTGTCTTTGAGCTTGGAAGCCAACCGGCTGACATCGTGATTGTCGGCAAAGTTGTATAACGGCCAGCCGCGGTAAATGCCCGGGCCGTCTTCGCCGAACTGGCGATCGAAGGAGTGGGCGATTTCGAACATATTATGCGTGTTGCAGCTTGACCAAAGACCCTTCCAACATTCGTAATTGGTAACCGAATCGACCAAACCGGGGCGCAGCCAGCGGCGATAATTCGCCTTTATGACCTCGCCCAGCAGCCAGAAACCCGGTTTCAGCCCGGCGGTAAGATCGCGCAGCTCGCGCATGAAGTCCATATTCAGGCAATAGGCAACGTCCAGGCGCAGGCCGTCAATGCCGAAAGCTTCTATCCAGAAACGGACCGCATCCAGAAGACAGCGGCGGACTTCGGGATTGGCAAGATTGAGCGTGACCAGGTCTTCACAGCCTTCCCAGGCATGATAGCACAGACCGTCATTGAAACCGTTGTTTAAGCTGAAATTAACGGTAAACCAGTCTTTATACGGCGAGTTTTCACGTTTTTCGACAACGTCGCGAAACGCCCAGAAATCACGTCCGACATGGTTGAACACTCCGTCCAGCACCAAATTCATGCCGGCAGCATGAACCGCCTCGGCAACCGCGCGAAAATCGTCATTTGAGCCAAGTCGGCGATCCAGCCGCAAAAAATCGGCCGTGTCATATCCGTGTGCGGAAGACTCCCAAACCGGCCCCAGCAGAAGCGTATCGCAACCCAGGCTTTGAATATGCGGCAGCCAGCCGCTGATTTTGGAAATTCGGTTTACGGGTTCGGACGCAAAGCCGTTGCGCGGCTCAACAGCGCAGAAACCCAGCGGATAAATATGATAGATGATACTTCGGTCAGTCCGCATGGCACCTCCTATCGGCTAAAATACCCGATTAAAGATTTAATGCAATCTTTTTGTTTAGATATAAATATCTGTTGACATTATACCCCCTGCCGGTATATATTCCCCTTATACCCTATAAGGGTATGTAATTTTAACAAGGAGATTTGAAATGGCCTGTAACAACCCCAAATGCAAAAACCCGAACTGCACCTGCGGCGACAACTGCACCTGTGACGAAACCCATCAGTGCGGCGAAGGCAAAGACTGCGGTTGCAAGGAAAACGAAAAAGACTGCGGCTGCCACAAGTGTGACTGCGACAAATAGCCAGACCAGCGAGGCCGAGATGGAAAACGAAAAACACCGGCACCCCTGCCACAAACAGGAGATTCCGCGCCTGAACAGAGTCATCGGACAACTGGAGGGCGTGAAGAAGATGATTGAAGAACTGCGCTACTGCCCGGATATTCTTATCCAGCTGCGCGCAGCCCGCTCGGCCATCCGCGCCGTGGAAAGCAACATTCTGAAAACCCATCTGCAATCCTGCGTGGCGCAATCGTTTGCTTCGGAGGAAGACAAAGAGCAAAAGCTCAACGAACTGAAAGAGCTTTTTGACCGCTTTGAAAGCTAAACAAAACCCCTCCGGACGGAGGGGTTTTTCAATTACTGCATTTTGTTGGCATCAAAGTTCTTTACTTTGGCGTCGGTAGCAAAATCAGCCGTATTGGCAATGGTATGATTTACGGACTCGGCCAGATAGTTTTCATAAACGTACAAGCCGCCGTAACCGAGTGCCGCCAAAACAATGATATAAAAAATCGCTTTCATTTCCTTCTCCTTAAACATGATTGCCTTTGCACAAAATCATATTGCAATAAAACGGTTATGGCAAGGCTCTTTATCTTTTTTTGCGTTTCATCAGCAGCTCGGGATAGTCTGCGCCGATACGCAGCGACAGTTCCAGCCCGGCTTCGGCAACGACGGCATTGAGGCGGGCAATGTCCGCTTCGTTTTCTTCGCCCTCTATGCCGATTTCGACAAAACGACCGAGGTTTCTGACATCGTCAAGCGTAACGGTAACACCGCCGCGAGTGAAGACTTTGCGCTGTTTGTCCACGACGCATTTCTCCTTTTTGCCGCAAGCCGCCATAACCTGTTTCATTTTTCCGGCGTCTTCCGGCGCAAAGACGGTTTCGGTTTCTTCTGCCGCGTTGTCGGAAACCAGGCGGCGGAGACCTATCGAAGCGCTTTTGTTGACCGTGTCTTCGCGAATGCGCAGCCAGGTACGGAAACCGCCAATCGTTTCATCGACAATATAGTAGGTATCCAGCTGGCGACAGAATTGCCCGGCCTTGTATCCCAGCGCCCGCAGCCGCGGTTCAAAGCTTTTTTCGACCATAAATTTGAGTTCAAGTTCCATAATCTACCCCTCTCCCACACACTTTGGCTTAATATAGTCCGGTTTATTAAAAAAAGCAAACGCCCGGCGCACTAAAGCGCGAGGCGTTGCAAATTTTTTAGTCCTTACGTTTGGAATAGCGGGCGTATTCAGCCTCGCGTTCGGCAGAAACGGTTCGTCCCCTGCCGGTAAGGCGTTTGGTCAGTTCATCGTTGGTTGACCAAGTTTGATAGAACATCGGCGTTGCTTGCGGCAAAACGGCTCTGAAAACGCGACTCATGTAGTTCTGCCAGGCAAGTGCCGGATTTCCTTCGTCCTGCAGAGGCGAGGTTCCATGCAGTTCATAGCCGTCGCCGTTCCAAGTGAGAACCAAATCCGCCGGCAGTCCGCATTGCGAATGGAAGCGCCGGATAATTTCGGCCGCCTGATTGACGGTAAATTTTCCGCCGCAGGCAACAAGCGACTTGGTAACAAGCCCCGTACCTGCCGATGCCACGCTGTTCAGCGGAACGGTGTAGCCTTTTTCGCGCAGGGCATCAATGCCGGCATTGGTTTTGACGATATTCCAAACCTGCCCGTAGGTCATCTGGTGCGGCTGCTCCGGTTTGAAGAACAGACCCAGATAAACGACTTCGTCGCAAACCATACAGGCATCTTGCAGAACATAGCCGCCGCAGTTTTCCAAAAACTTTTGCAGGCGCAGTTTGTTATTGGCAAGAAGATTCTCGACATGATTTTCTATCGCATCAAACTCGGAAGACGAAAGGTCAACCAAAATGTAAGGAATAAAAATTCCCGGAATCAATTTTGTTTTCATAAACTTAGGGATTTAATTATACAATTTTTTTCGATAATCAGGTTAAAGCATTTTTGTCTATCTGTCAAATATATTTGTGTTATAAAATTTTAAACTTTTGCGGCTATATTCAAGGGCGAATCATAACCATTGTTTGAGGGAGGTTTTTATGGCCAAGCGTTTTATCTTAAACGAAACCAGCTACCACGGGCACGGCGCCGTCAACGAGATTGTGCCGGAAGTCAAAAGCAGAGGTTTCAAAAAAGCACTGATTGTTACCGACGCCGATCTGGTAAAATTTCAGGTGGTTAAAAAAGTGACCGACATTCTGGACACTAACAAGATGGCTTACGAGATTTTTGACAAAGTCAAGGCCAATCCGAGCGTCGAAGTGGTTCAGGCCGGCGTGGAAGCCTTCAGAAAAGCCGGCGCCGACTACATGATCGCCATCGGCGGCGGTTCGCCGCAGGATACGGCCAAAGGCATAGGCATTATCATCAACAACCCCGAATTTGCCGACGTTGTTTCGCTGGAAGGCGTGGCGCCGACAAAAAACAAGAGCGTACCGGTCATTGCGGTTGCGACGACGGCCGGAACCGCGGCCGAAACCACCATCAACTACGTTATTACCGACGAGAAGAAACGCCGCAAATTCGTCTGCGTCGATCCGCATGACATTCCGGTCGTAGCCATCGTTGACCCGGACATGATGTCCAGCATGCCGAAAGGACTGACCGCAGCAACCGGCATGGACGCCCTGACGCACGCGATTGAGGGCTATACGACGCAGGCAGCCTGGGAACTGGCCGACACCCTGAACCTGAAGGCGATTGAACTGATTGCCAAAAACCTGCGCAAAGCGGTAGAAAACGACCCTGACGGCCGCGAAGGCATGGCTTTGGGGCAATATGTGACCGGCATGGCCTTTTCCAACGTCGGTTTGGGAGTCGTTCACGGCATGGCGCATCCGCTTTCGGCCTTCTACGATACGCCGCACGGCGTTGCCAATGCGGTGCTGCTGCCATACGTCATGGCATTTAACGCGCCTTATACCGGAGAAAAATTCCGCGAAATCGCCCGCGCCATGGGAATAAGAAACGTTGACGCCATGTCGCAGGAGGAATATCGCCAAGCCGCAATTGACGCGGTCAGACAGCTTTCCAAAGATGTCGGCATTCCGCAGACTTTAAGGGAAATCGGCGTCAAAGAAGAAGATTTGGAAGCCCTGTCCGAAGCGGCGATGGCCGACGTCTGTACCGGCGGCAACCCCCGTCCCTGCTCCAAAGAGCTGGTTTGGAAAGTTTACAAAACGGCTTTTAACGGCAAATAAACAACTCCGGGAGCTTTCCGAAGAGGAAAGCTCCTTTGTCAATGCCGGTTCAGTAATTTTAGACAAAAGTTGACTTAAACAGTAAATCAGTCTTGCCATAAGCCTGATAATAGGGTATAGTTACAGGTGAAAAATAACTTTATTATTAATTTAAAACCCTAAGATTATGGCACTCATTTTTTGGGAGAACACCCTGATTACGAGAGACGAAAAACCCGTTGTGGCTCTTTTGTTAGGCACAGAAAACGGAATGTATGAAACCAACGACAGCTATTGTCAGGCCATTGAAGAAGCCGGCGGTCTGCCTGTGCAGTTCGGCTTTGACAAGGTATATGACAAGCTGTCAGTGTTGAAACCGGATGCGGTTCTGCTTCCCGGCGGCGCATTCAGAACCCCTGACTGCTGGTACGGCAAGTTTGAGGGCGACGACAGCGTCAACGACCGGACAAAGGCATATCAGGAAATGATACGCTATGCCCAGGAATTCAGGCTGCCTCTGCTCGGGATATGTGCCGGAATTCAGCTTCTGGCTGTCAGCTTCAGTTCGCTGCTGATACAAAAAGTTGACGGACACAGTTGCAGCGGCATTGACGAGGCTCATTCCATCCGCATTCAGGCAGGTTCTCTGCTGGCGGATATTGTCGGCCCTAAAGAACTGGTTGTCAATTCGCGTCACAACGAAGCGGTAAACCCGAACATTCTGGGCGACGAGCTGATAATTACCGCAATGTCGGAAGACGGCGTGGTTGAGGCAATCGAGATGATTGACCCCTGGTGCGAATTTGTACTCGGCGTGCAATTTCATCCGGAAAATCTGGCAAATAAGGGAAATGTCAGATGCAAGAAAATTTTCCAACGTTTTGTCGAGGCTGCGGCCCGGCATGCCGGAAAATAAAAAAATTTTTTCCCAAAACAAGACAGCGCCCCGAAAGGAGCGCTGTTTTTTTACGTTTTCAAATTATTTACGGTTAATGGCAATTTTTTTCTTGCGGCCTTTTTCTTCCTGAGATTTCGGAATAAAGACTTTCAAAACACCATTTTCAAAGTCGGCTTTGGCATCATCAAACTTCAAATCCCAGGGCAGAGGGATGGTTCTTTTGAATGATCCGTAAGATATCTCTGAAAAATAGCTGCCTTTGGAATGTTCTTTTTTCTCTTGGCGTTTTTCACCTGACAAAGTCAAATAACCATCGGAAGAGATTTCCAGGTCAACATCTTTTTCCGAAATTCCCGGAAGCTCGGCACAGACGGTTACGTCATTTTCGTTTTCCGCAACCTCAATTTTGGGTTCCATATTCTTGAACGCGGCGCTTTCGGCCGGAAGCTCGAGCCAACCGTTGAAAAAGCTGTTGAGCAAATCGTTAAAATCTTTGCGATAACCATAATGCAGAGGCGTATTATGGCTGTGTTCTTTGCGTGTAATCAGTGAATCAGACATTTTTTCCTCCTTAAAAAACTATCACGTCCTAATTTCCAGTTAGGGTGCGGAATTTTGCAAATCAAGAGCCGGGCAAAAAAATTTTCAGATATTTTGCGCCGGCAAATTGATTTTGCTTTTTCGGAGATTACATCTAAAAAAAACCCCAACCAATCAGCGAAAGGAAAAATGATGAAAAAATATCTGCTTCTCCTGTTGCCGCTGCTGGCCGCCTGCGCCGGTGCGCCGGAAGTGGAGATAGAGAAAAAAATAGAATACAAATGCGGCGAACAGATTATTTCGGCCGATTTTCTGGACGACGACTCAATGATTGCCCGCGTCGACGGCATCAACTATGTTTTGGTGCGGGTGGCCGCTGCCGACGGACGGAGATATGAAAACACCGCAACCGGCATGACTTTTATGCAGAACGGCAACGGTACCTATCTGACCATTAAAGGGCGCAACTATCCAATGTGTCAGGAAATCGTCAGATAAAGAAACCAAGCGACCGCAAAATCCCGGAAAAATCCGGGATTTTTTTCATACCGCCGGCCGGTTTGGACAAAAATCAATTTTAATGACAATAACCGGTTGTCTTTTTGTCAAAAATATGATACGTTTAATATTGTAATATTAGGTCGTTGTTTATTATTTGAAAAAAAAGCTTTCATTTCCGCGTTAAATCTGCCGGTGAAATCTGTTCGAATAATAAACTTTCCTATGGAAATCACTTAAGTTTAACAATAAATACAAAAAAAATGAAAACTTTTGAATTAAAAAGCCTCAATGGCAAGTGGTATCAGGGTCAACTGGTTATACGTTATAACCTCCTGAACGTTCTCCGGGTTCTTATTCTGGCTGCGCTGGCTGCCGTGGCTCTTGCAATCCTCTATTGGATCGTCAAAGGGCTTATCTGGTGCTTTGTTCAGCTGACGCCGGCTTTTGTCTGGATTGGCGACAACTGGTGGTGGCTGCTGCTCAGTCTGCTGGGTATCGTCGGACTGGTCTGGGCCTGGATGTACGGATTGTTCCGCAATCTGTTCAAACGCAGACCGAAGATGAACCGTCCGCAGCATGAAGGCAAAAGAAATCTGTGGCCGTGGCTGCTCCTTTTGGCGCTGGTGCTCGGCATTGTCCTCTGCTGGAAAAGCTGCAGCGGCGACGACAAGAAATCAGCTGCCGTTGAAAACGTACAGGCCGCGGTTTATGACAAGTCTTTTGACAAAGTCATCATCGCCAGAGCATATCTGGACGGTGTTCAGAAAGAAGTCCTTTCAGGCTGTCCGCGCGCGTTGGTCGGTTTCAAGTTCATCAACGACAAACCGGTCAGCGAATATGATTTCAAGGGTTTGACTTACGACGAATCCGTAAAAATCGTGGCCGAAGACTGGAAGCCGCTTGTTGTCGAAAACCTGAACCCGGCGTTGGAGCTCAGCGAACAGCAGATGGCGGTCATTACCCTGACGGCAATGCGCATGGGCAAGTATGGTTTTGTCCGTTCAACCTTCCTCAAGAGGGTCAATGAAGGAAACTTCGCGGAAGCCACAAACTGGCTGCTTCTGCAAAAAGCCGACGGTGAAATAAGGAAAACCAAAGACGAGCCGAAGCAATATTTCTTTATGCTGCGCGCCTTATGGACCCAAAAAATCGACATTGACGAACTGATTGACATGCCGATGTTTTCGTACAAAGCCGTTCCGGTACAGAAAATGTACGACAAAAACGGCGGATTTGTCTGGAACGAAGAAATCGGGCAAATTCTGGAAAACGGCAGTTTCGCCACGCCGAGAGAGGCTCTGGAGCTAAAATAAAGCTCTTCCTTAAAGAAGCCCCTTTGCATTCAGAATGCAGAGGGGTTTTCTTTTGCGCATTGGCCGCAGTTTGAACAGCCATTGCAAATCATGCGGCTGCCACAGGTTTGACAACGTTCGCGAAAGAATTTTTTGTAACCGGTTTCGCCTTCAAAAAATGACGGCTGCGGCACGACAAGCCTGAAATCCTGCGGCTTTCCCCGATGAAACATGCCCGACCTGAAAGCCATTTCGCTTTGCAGACGCTTGTCCGGCAGGTGATAGGTCTTGCCGTCCTTGACAAAGCGCGTTCCGGTTTCAATAAAGCAAAAAGTCACGTCGGCGGCTACACATTCGGCATGCAGTTTTTTTACCCAGTCAAACAGGCAGGGGCGCGAACCGTCATAATTTTCGCCGCCGGCAATAACCTGCTCAATCTGCCCGGAAGCCAGATATCCGGCAATGCTTACTTCGCCGATGAACGGAGCGGCCATAATTCCCTTATGCTTAAACGGAAGTTCCAGCAACAGAGGGATACGTTCGTCCGCCATTTCCTGATTTTCACAGGTAACGTTGAAAAAAACATTTTCCCAGCCGTCATTCCAATCCGGCGGCAGACATGACCTTACCCGCTCCGGACGTTTGGTCAGCAGAAAAAAGACGACGTCCGGACGCTGTTTTATTATCCGCCAGGCTTCCGGGCGCCAGCCGTCGGCTTCGGACAAAAAAAAGTCCGACGTCATGCAGACGCGTAACTGTTCGCCGCTTTTCACTTTGTAACGCCCGTCCCTGTCCTTTTGCAGCGGATAGTCAAAATTGTTTCTGACTTTGTAAATCCGGCCGCCGTCGCCGCCACGCTGCCGGTCGAGAAAATACATATAGCAGTTGCGGCAGCCTTCGCTTTTTTTGATGCAACCGTGCCAGGGGTTCCAAATATCGTGCATTTCATTTCCTTCGATTTTGGTACCCGATACCCCATTCGGCCATGGCGGCAATTACCGGGCGCAGGGTCTCTCCCGTTTCATTCAGGCTGTATTCCACACGCGGCGGAACTTCGGCATAAACTTTACGGCTGACAATCCCGTCCGCTTCCAAATCGCGCAGACTCTGCGTCAAAACCCGCTGACTGATGCCCTCAAGACTTTTGCGCAGTTCTCCGAATCTGCGAGTGCCGGACAGCAAGTCGCGCAAAATGAGCAATTTCCATTTGCTGCCGATGATGTTTACCGTCACCGCAACCGGACAGTTCTGAATATTTTTCTTCGGAATCATCTTATTTTCCTCAATGGTTACTTTTTGAATACTGAATAATAAAAAAGTTCCTGCTTTACAAATTTATGTTATATGCAGCATAGTATGGACGTGATGAAAATTCAACCCAAATTTCGGAGGTAAAAATGAAAAAGCTTTACGTCAAAAATCATGCTGACATTCAAGGAAAAACTTTCGGCAGCCAAGGCAACGAGTTTATGGTTAAGGAAATCGTTCCGCAGGAAGAAGCCAGCCGCTGCCGCGCCAATTTTGTGGAAGTAGAGCCCGGTAACAACGCTTATGGTTATCATTATCATGAAACCGAAGAGGAGATTTTTTACATCATCAGCGGAGAAGCCGCCGTGCGCACCGCAAACGGCGAAATATTTCTCAAAACCGGCGACGCGGTCACTTTTCCCTGCGGACCGGAGGGCGCGCACGTCATCCGCAACGCCTCAAAAACCGAAAAACTGGTTTATCTGGACTTCGGTACCGTCAACATTCCCGAAATCGTCCATTTGCCGGACATAAACAAAATTATGGTCAACGGTCCGTTCGGCAAGGGAACTTATGACGTGAAATAGAAAATTACCGCACGGCGGGAGTCCGAAACTGCGGTTTCGGACTTTTTTGTACCGGACAGGGGATATTTTCCGGGCGGGAGTTGCTTTTTGCGGGAAATCAGAAATAATGGCAGAGTGATTTTTTTAACAATCAGCGCAGGAGGTGTGTATGTTGTCAGACATTGAAATTTCTCAGCAAAACCAGCCGGAACCGATTGGACGCATTGCCGAAAAGGCCGGACTTTGCGAAGAAGACCTGGAACTTTACGGCCGGTACAAGGCCAAAATCGGCTTTGCAAAGCTGTGCGAACTGGCCGCCAAACCGCTGAAAGGAAAACTCATTCTGGTCACGGCGATTACTCCGACCCCGGCCGGCGAGGGAAAATCGACAATATCCATCGGCCTGGCCGACGCTTTGCAGCTCAGCCGCAAAAAAGTCATGCTGGCGCTGCGCGAGCCTTCGCTCGGCCCCTGCTTCGGACTGAAAGGCGGCGCGACCGGCGGCGGCTATTCGCAGATTGTGCCGATGGAAGACATTAACCTGCACTTTACCGGCGACATTCACGCCATTACCGCCGCCAACAACCTGCTGGCAGCCATGATAGACAATCATATCAAACAGGGCAACGAATTGCACATCAACCCGCAGAGCATTTGCTGGCGCCGTTGTCTGGACCTGAACGACCGGGCGCTCCGCAACATTGAAATCGCCATGGGCGGCAGCACCGACGGCCTGCCCCGCCGCGACGGCTTTGATATCAGCGTTGCCAGCGAAATTATGGCGATTTTGTGTCTGGCCGAAGACATAAACGACCTGAAAAAACGGCTGTCCGCCATTATTATCGGCAAAACCTATGACGGCAAATATGTCACGGCGGGCGAAATAAAGGCGGTCGGGGCCATGGCCGCACTGCTCAAGGATGCCATTCGTCCCAATCTGGTGCAGACGCTTGCCAAAACGCCGGCGCTGGTACACGGCGGCCCCTTTGCCAACATCGCCCACGGCTGCAACAGTCTGATTGCGACCAAAACAGCGCTGCGGCTGGCCGATTATGTCGTAACCGAAGCAGGGTTCGGTGCCGATTTGGGCGCGGAAAAATTCTTTGACATCAAATGCCGCGCAGGCGGGCTGGAACCGGCTGCCGTCGTTCTCGTCGCTACGGTGAGAGCTTTGAAAATGCACGGCGGCGTTGACAAGGACAAACTCGGCGAAGAAAATGCCGAAGCGCTCCGCAAAGGATTTGCCAATCTGAAAGTTCATTTGGAAAACCTTGCCAAATTCGGCGTGCCGACCGTGGCGGCAATCAACCGTTTTGCTACCGACAGCACCGCGGAAATAACCCTGTTGCAGGAACTGTGCGCGGAAGCCGGCGTAACGGCCGTAACGGCAACCTGCTGGGAAAACGGCGGCAAAGGCGCTTTGGCACTGGCTTTTGAAGTCTGCCGCGCGGTTGAGGAACCGAACGGTTTTGGTCCGCTTTATGACGATAATCTGCCGCTGAAGGAAAAAATCAGCCTGATTGCCAAAGAAATTTACCGAGCCGGCGGGGTTACCTTCTCGGACAAAGCCGTAAGCAAACTGGCCGAGTTTGAAAGCCAGGGTTACGGAAAACTTCCGGTCTGCATTGCCAAAACGCAGAACTCGATTTCCGACGACCCGAAACGTAAAGGCGCGCCGCAGGGCTACAATTTTACGGTCAATGACGTCAGGCTCTCGGCCGGCGCCGGATTTGTGGTCGCTCTGGCCGGCAATATCCTGACCATGCCCGGACTGCCTCAACATCCGGCCGCGGAACGGATTGACGTTGACGAAAACGGAGTCATTTCAGGCTTGTTTTAATTTTCAGGCCGTTGCCATACTTGCTTGTTCTTCTTTTGTCATTGTCGGTTTTTTCCTGTCATTCCCGCGTTTTCCTTCTTTGTCATTCCCCGGCAAGCGTAGCGCGACCCGGGGATTTCTTGGATTGCCGGGTCAAGCCCGGCAATGACAAAAAGAGGGAGAGGCAATGACAGAAAGAGGGAGAGACAATGACGGAGAGGAAAAGGAGTTCCGCAATGACAGAAAGAGGGGAAAGCAATGACAAGGAGGGGATAGTCAAGTTATGCTTCCCGAGTTTGTCCGGTAAGTCTTGCGGTTTTCGCTGTCGCTCGACCGCTCATCGACAGGACTGCACCGCAGCGTGGGGATGACGGGAGCTTTAATTTTAATTGCATTTTAAATAATCACTGCTAATATAAGTTTGCAAGGCGGAGAGGTAAGAGTCTCTGCAGTTTGGCCTTGCATATTATTTTGGATTAAGAACCCATGTGGTTCGGGAATTGTAACAGAATTCCTAATACCAACGGGCGGTGTCAGTACCGCCAAATTATGATACTGACACCGCTTTTGATAATTGAAAAGCGGTTTAATCGGTTTTATCTGCTATATAAGTTCTTATGGCGGGGGCCGGTGCAAGTCCGCAGGCTTTTATGTCTGCGGGCGGTTATTCGTTGGTATAACTTCTGTTACATAGCCCGGCCACCGCCGCTTCAATCTGAAGCGCGGTGTTTTTTTGGGACTTCCCCTTTTTCATCATTCCGAATTCGTTCGCAGCAGCAGAAGACCCGATGACTCGGATGGAAACGCTTGAGTTGGTAAAAGACTATTACCGCATAAACAACCGGAATCTGGCTAAACGTTTTAAGCAATGTATTCACGAAGCGGCCAAAACCATGTATAATCAAAAAAATGACGATGAACCACGGTGAGAATTTCGGGAGCGGATAAAATACGAAAAGGCGCTTTCCTTAAGGAAAACGCCTTTTCTGTTTTTCAGAGGTCAATAACCGGATATTTGTCCGTCCGACCGTCGGGAAGCTCATAATGCCACCATTCGTGCAACCGGGGCACCGGCACCAGACCGATGTCTTCCATCAGGGCACGCAGTTCATCGCGGTTGCGGATGGCTTCCGGAATGGTTTCGTCCTCATAGGTCAGAGCAGCTTTTTTCAAATATTCGAAAAAGCCGTCCAACCTGCCGGCCTGAACTTCGGCGGCATAGTACGGATTATAGGCATCAACCTGCGTCGGATAAACCAGTTCGCTTCCGTCGGCTTCAAGCAACGCCACATCGACGGCCGTCGCGCGGCAATGCGGCGAGCGTTCGGCTTCGGGAATGAAGAAACCGTCCTGCGGAATGACGGCAAACAAACGTTTATGGGCTTTAACCGGGCGGAAGGCTTCATAAATTTTAAGCCTGCGGCCGGTTTCTTCCAGATAAGGTATCAGCTTTTGCAAAGCAGACCACAAATCCCGATGAACATAAGCGTGATTGCCCATGCCGACTTCTTCATAAACCGGACAGCCGGTCATGTTATGCACCGTTCCGGCATACATCAAATCCACGACAAAATGCGGATCGACGATTTCTACCAAATTTTTCATATCTATATCTTTTTTATAATTTTACCTGACAAATATACCACAGGCCGCCGCAGGAATCAATATTATTACCACACAGAAAATTGCAACCGGCACATAATATTGACAAATTAAACAAAACAGGTTATTTTGTCCATATTGTTTAAGTTAAGGTTTTTAAGATGAATATCAAAGAAATTACGGCCGCTTTTAAAGCCGAGCGCCGCGGCATCAGTTTTGCATTTTTGGCCGAACGGACGGAAACATCGGCGGATTCCCCGTATCGGATTAAGCCGGCGGAGACGGTTCGACCTGACGAAACGCTGGTTTGCGTCATCGGCGGCTCGGGCGGCAAAGGCGACCATATCCGCGAGTATAACGGTTATCTCAAACAAACCGACACGTTTGTTAAAAACGTTCCGGAACTGAAAGGAAAACCGGTTCGCGTCTGTGTGGCCGTTTGCAATTTCGGCGATTTTCATCATGACAGGCTTGCCCGCCGCTGTCTGTATTACAGCGCGCTGGAGCAGTCTCCCGACGAAGTTGTTGCCGGACTGTCGGCGCAGGAAAAAGAGGAGACTCTGAATCCGGCCTATATCCGGGATATTTTCGAACAAACCCTGCTGCCGCGAATTTCGACCGAAAACGGCAAAAAACGACTGCCGGCGGAAACGGCCGCCCGTTATGTCCGCAAAGCCAATTTCGTTACACACTGTCACGGCGCGTATGTAGCACGCGAACTGGAAAAACTGACTTCCGAAAAAATGAAAAGCCTCGGATACAGCACTGCGGAACAAAAACTTGTTTTGAGCCGGCTGATGGTTCTGAATTATGCGCCGGACTGTCCCTATACGGCATCGGCATCCAGTTTTGTTTCGATTGAATCGGCGGCCGACGATCATAATCAGCTGCAAACCGCCTTTAAGGAATTTTTGCAGATGACCAAACCCGACTTTGGGCTTTGCCGGCTGCCTTCAAGAGAAGGAAACGTTTTTATGTGCGCCAAGATTGACAAAAGCGGCATTGAAGGAAATCCGCCAAAAGTATACAGCCTGGTTCCCGTTGAGGAATTCTGGGATAAACTGTCGCATAAGAACAAGGCGGACGACAGCCGGGAACCGGAAGAAAACGACACGGCCGACGAACATTCTTTTCTGGGCTTTGCGCCCAAAAGCAACATGAGCCGCGGCGCTCTCAAAATGCAGCATTTTGCCAACAATATTCTGAAAAACGCCGTTTTGAACTCCCTCGCGCAAAACCGAAACGAAACTATTCCCCTGCCCGACGTCAAACATTTGGCCGCGCATACCCGGCAGGAAAAATTTGCCTTTGCCCGAGCATATCTGACCGGATATCAGCTGTCGGCAAAGTTTCTGACTTTCAGCAAGAAGAAGCTGATGCAGTTTATAAACTGGCACCAGAATTCGCGGATTGAACTGGACTAGCTTTTCAACAAAACAAAACTATTGACAATATTTATATATATCAATTATACTATATATAGTTTTTAATATATATAGAGGTTATAATGATAAAGTTTTTTGCTTTGGCGGCTGTTTTATCTACGGTTCCCGGACAAGCTTCGGCCAATCCCGCTTGTGCCGTGTGTACGATTGCCATCGGCGCATCGTTGGAAATTGCCCGCAATTTAGGTGTGGAAGACGCAATTGTCGGCTTATGGGCCGGCGCTCTGCTTACGCTGCTCGGTTATTGGACAATTGTTTTCTTTGATAAAAAGAACTGGCATTTTGCAGGGCGTAACTTTTGGCTGATTTTCATTTCTGTCAGTATGTTCGGTTTTGTTTATCTTCACGAAATCGTTTATTCGCCCAAAGTCATTTGGCATATTTTCTACCTGGATCCGATGCTGTTCAGCGCGCTGCTTGGTATGATTGTCTATATTCTCTCGCAGAAATTTTATCGGCAGATAAAAGCGAGAAACGGCGGTCACGCTCATTTTCCGTTTGAAAAAGTTGTGCTGCCACTTGGCTTGCTCATGGGCTTCAGTCTTTATTTTACATATTATCCGATTTAAAAACAGAGACTGTTTACCGGGCGGCACCGTTCCAAAGCGTCTGCGGCATATATTTAAACGGACGCAGCAGGCTGTCGAAACCGGCACGGCGTTCTGCCGCAGCCTTTTCATACAACGACCGGCGCAGAGAATCCTTGCGCGTTTCGAAAGCGGCACGCTGTTCCCTTTCCGACGCCGCGGCCAAACAGGCAACGGCATTATTGTTTTCGCGCCGCATCCGCCGCTCCTGCAGCAACGACTGTGCCATTCGCGTACGGCGAAAATCGCGCTCAAACTCTTTCAACGGATAGGCCGAACGCCGCTGCATTTTTTTCAGCACGCCCATTTTAACTTTCATCAGGCTTTGCCCGAAATTTACTTCCCGGCGCAGTTCATCATCGCTTTTTGCCCACAAATCCCGATTTTCGCCGTAACGACAGCATTTGTAGACTTCCAGACAAACCAGCTTATAATATTCTCTTCCTGTCTTCAGAAAATCTTCGCTGTAAATCGTATCCAATTCCTCTACCAGCCGGCTTTTGCGCTTTTCAATTGCGCCGAAACTCAGCGCATCGGCCAAAGGCCTGCCTTTTTCGTCTTTAAGGCCGGCAACGTTTTGCAACGAATCGGCGGTCAGACTGTCCAGCCGGAACACGGCAAATTTTGTTGAATCCGGGTTGCGAAAGGGCAGAGCGTCTATTGTAGCCAGATCGGCAATTTTAACGCCTTCCGGCGTATATTCATCCATTCGGAAACCAACCGGAGGAAGTTCTCCGACCTTTTTCTCCGGTTCTTTGGCCAGCTGCCGCCATTTTGCCTCATTCAGCTGATAACCGGCGCCAAAAGCCGTTATCAGTCCCAAACCGATGACGGCCCGTTTCAGCACCGGGCTTTTGATTCTGCTTAGTTTCTGCATATTTTCTGCTCTGGAAAAGTAAAATTGTTTTTAATTATAATACATTAATTTTTCACTTCAACAATTTTGTCATTTTTTCAGAAATTTTTTCAACCGCTTAAAAATATTGCAAAATAAATCAGAGCGTCTTATTGTAAACAAAACGCATAATTTACAGATATTGTTATTCGGGAGCTTTAATGACAAAAGACAATACGGACAAAAACATCGTATCCAACGAAAAAATCAACCCGGTCAAGCTTGAACGGGCAAAAAAAATCATCCTGGAGCTGCAAAACGAACTGAAAAGCCTTATTGCCGAAGGAGCCGGTCCGTTTTTGGCCGCCGTTTATAACGCAGAGGGAAAACTGATTGCCAAAACGGCAAACAGCGTTGTTACCGAAGGCTGCAGCAACAACCATGCGGAAATGAACGCCATCAGGGCCGCCGAAAAAGCCCTGAACACTTTTGACCTTTCTTCTGCCAATCTGAGTTTATATGTTACCGCCGAACCCTGCATGATGTGCTTGGGAGGTATCATGTGGTCCGGCATAAAAGCCGTTTATTTTGGGGTGCCATCCCAAAGGGTTGAAGAAATTACCGGATTTGACGAAGGATTTAAGCCGAACTGGTTCGACGAATTCAAAAAACGCGGAATTGCCGTTTACGGAAATATTGAAAGCGAGGCCGGCGAAGAAGTTTTGCGCGGCTATGTTACCGCCGGCAAAAAAGTCTATCAGCCGGAAAGGGCATAAAAACAGTTTAGGAAAAAAATATTTGACTTTTGTTTACAAGCTGCTATCTCTCTTTGCAAAATAATATTATTAATTAAGACCCGGCTAAAAAGGTAGCCGTTATGTTTAGGTATGGAAACAAGAAAAGACCTCACTCCTTATTTTAAAGCGGTTAAAAAACGAGAAGAACTTTTTCGAAGGATCGATATCGCGGCATATTTGTTTGTTCTTCTGTCGATTTTCATCTGTTGGGAATGCTTTTTCATTATACTGGCATTAATTTGTTATTGCTCATCAATATTTGATGCTGGTTATCGTTCTCAAATATGTGACGAATGGGAAAACGGAAGCATTAAAAACGGATTACGCTCTTTGCGCAAGGGGCTTATGGCTTTGCCTGTAATTGCCTTAGCAGTCATTTTTGCATTTAAAACAGACAGCGTTTATGAGTTTTATATTGGCTTTAAAAACTCCGGTCTCCGATACTTGTTTACGGGTATATTGTATTTTGCGGTCGCATGTGCTCTGCTAAATACATTGAAAGAAAGTTATCGTTACCGGAAAAACAACGATAATTTTAGATGAATTAAACCTCTCTCCTTTATTTAACGGAGAGAGGTTTTTTTATTGAAATCCCAGCGAGACTGTCCGCTACATTGCTTCGCAATGCTTTGTTTTACTGCGCTATCGTTCGCCGGCGTTCTTCCGACCGCTTCTCAGACTTGTCAAACCCATTTTTATAGGTTCAAATCCAGCTAAATTGCCAGTACAAAAACTCTTTCCTCAGGGGAGGAGTTTTTATTGGTAACAGTTCTGCGACGGATTGCAAGCTTTGGCTAACCAAAGAATATTATCAAACCTCGATGGAAACTTACCGATTAGCCAAAGCTTTTTTTACAAAATAATCAAGAATATTAATTTTAAAGTTTTACTTATTCAAGATATTGAAAATTCATATAGAAGAGTTTGTAAGAAATATAAATAATGATTCACACGTTTTAATTCCTTTTTACCTTCCACAACATTTTTTATATTTCTTACCGCTTTGGCAGGGGCAAGGGGCATTTCTTCCAACTTTTTTAGAAACCACATCTGGATATTCTTTTGCCTGAAATTTAGTTGCTTTATCTAAGGGCGTCCTCCATATTTTCATTATATTACGTAGCTCTCTAAATCGTTGTTGTTGTTCATCTGTCCATTGCGAACAATCAATAAAAGCAATGTCTTCGGAGGTTGTCTTTGAATATTTTACTGGTTCTATTCCGATTGCTATAATTCTTTTTAAAGGATGTTGGGGTAGTTCATCTACAAACTTAGCTTTTAAACACATTCCGTAGGCTTCAATCAAATCTCTTCGTTTTTTTCTATAAGTCGCATAAGAGTCTGTAGATAATTGTTTTAGCTGTAAAAAGAAATATACCTGTTCTCTATTTGTATAGTCATAATATAAGCTAACATAAGGTAAATCTACATCTTTAGGGACAATATCTATAGGATAGCTATCGTAAGCTTGCTTTAATCTTTCACATAACAATCTTCTACTTGTTCGATCTTCAAGTGCCATGTATCGCAAAGCACCCTCATGTGGATTTCCTTTGGGATGTTCAGATTTAGTCTCTCCACTAAGTATACCGAAACCTGTTCTTTGTATTAAGCTGTCCCAAACATAACTAATTCTATCTGCATTTTTTTTAGAAAGATACTGGGGATTGCTCCATAAATTATTCCAATCTTCTTCGAAAAAAGTGCAGAATGTTTCTTTTATTTTTCTATCCGGTGCATTAACAAAAGTATGACGTCGTCTTCTCTCGTCATAATTTCTAATATAGTGGTATAGCAAATCTTCTTCACCAGTATAGCTTACTCCTTTTGCTTTTCTAATAAATATTTCTTTCTCTTCCAAATAATTAACAAAATCTCTAAGAGTATCTAACTCATTTAAAACAAAAGGAAATGAGAAGTCATCAAAAACATGAATAAAGGTTTTTGTATTATCGTAATCAGTAATATAAAACTCTCCATTAGCTAATTGATTTTCTGTCGTAACAACTTTATTTTCCGTTTCCTCATGCAACTTTTTATAATACTCTTTGCTTTTTTTCATTTTCTCTAAGTCTGTTGTAAACATTAGACTGCCTGTGCAATTTACTCCAAATCGCTTTTTACATGCCTCTTTAGCTCCATTTGCAACGCAAATTAAGTGAATTTTCATATCTTTAGCTTGTGGTAAAGGAACATGTAATTTCTGTTTACATTGTGGATCCAGAAAAATTTTCTCTGGAAACATTTTAATTTTTTGTTCTGCTTTTCTTAATTGTTGTATTGATTCTATTACAGCCTTATTATGCCAACGTTTCCAAGCAACAGATACATCAATATTCATATTAAATTTTATTTTCTTATCTGAGAATATCAATACGTGATTATCGCAAACAACTAGAAGGTCAGTCAGCTCTTTTCCAGGTTTATAGTAAACATTCGGATAACTCCACAATTCAAGAAAAACTTTTTTACCCAGTTTTACTAACCTTTTTTCACTTTCATTCAATCCTGCTGATTTTTCTACTTTTGCCTCTTGATTAATCATTAGCTTCTTTCGTTCATTTTAAAATAGGTAGTTCTTTTATCTAAGGTAGGTATTTAGTTGTAAAGAGTCAATCAAATTGAAAATCATATGTAAGTCCTAGCTTAAAGAACAAAGGTTTATTGTTATGTGGTGATGATATTATTAGTAATAAAATTGGGGCTATTCCGTAGTTTCAATAATTATGCGGTCATCGATGAAATGCGAAAAACACCCTTTTCTCAAGGGTGTTTTTTTATTAACTGGTGATGCTTAACTCACTGTTTACGAGTTAAACTTTACATAATATTAACAAATAATCTTATAAAATACTATTAATGCGTAAAAAAATTGCAAATACAATTCAATGAATAAAGAAACCAAACAGAAAATGACAACTTCCGTATATGGGACAAGAATTTATTTATTTTTTCTTACAATAATAAATTTTATCTGGCTATATTGTATGGAAGTAAAAATTAATCTTTTTTCTCTTATTTCGGCATGCATAGTGTTCTTAATTCTTTTTCTTTTATATAGGAGGGAGGGAAAAGAATATGTGTTAAACATAGTTCAGAGTAACTTGTTTTTTTCTTTATTTTTTTAGTTTTTCCTTTTTCTTTTTTAGCTTTGATTGCAGCTGTAGCAAAAGATTTTTTTCTTAAGAGCTTTGTTTTATGGTGTACCTCGGCATCTGTTTCTATATTTGTTTTCTCAGCCTTAGGTGGACTTATTATCTCGTTTTTTCCCTATCAAAAAGAAAAAGTTTTTCTAAAAATAAAATTTTGGACAAGATTAAAAATAATTCTGGTTACATTTTTAATTTTGCTGACATTTTATTCTTTACTACATATTATTTATAAAGGATAATTGTTTTAAATTTTCAAATCTGACTCATAACAAAAAAGACAATCCCGAGACCTAACGAGATTCAAACTTACTCAAGCCATTGAAAAATAAAGGATTATCATCAAACGAGTTCGTAAAATTCGCCCAAAACACTCTGTTCAAAAAACGAACATTCGAACTTGGTCAACTGCTTGATTTATAAAAAGAAAAATGGCAGTTTTTATACCTGCCGTTTGAAGTGGTGATCCCAACGAGATTGTAAATTCCCACGGCTCCCACCGCAGGCCCTTTTCGCGACGTACGGCTCGCGCTTCTTTTAATCGCGCTCCCCAACTACCCGCTCCGAACTCTACTCGTTCAAATCTCTCTTGGGCTCTTTACCAATACAAAAAAACCTCCACAAGGGAGGTTTTTTTGTATTGGTGAAGCTTAACTCACAATCCACGAGCTATTTAGATGATAAAATTTTATTATCCCAAAACTTTTCAATTTCTTTCAACATATCTTCAATTTTAATAATTTCATTATCACTATTAAGCGTAAGAGTTTCGGGAATATCTGTTCCTTCAACTTTTCCTGATTGATAACATTTTTGCGGATTAAAATGTTTTGAGCCATTAGCAATATTTGATAAAGCCAAGCTGTGAGGAATTTCCTTTTGTTTTTCTCTCTTGTTTTTATCATTCACCCAATACCAATCTGCTAAATGATATAATGTAATACATGCATTGATTGCTTTTCTTGTATTTGTAGGATCTTGATAAAAATCTTTTAAATTTTCTTTTATAACACCCCGATAAAAAGCTCTAGCATCATAAAACTCAAAAATAGATTGTGTATGCGTCACTGTTGTCTCAATCTTGGGATATATAGTTAATCCTAATTCTGGAATATGTATTTCTTTAGCATAATAGGCCATTTTTATTCTTTCAAATACTTTAATCAACAAGAAGAGATACTCTTCCAAACAAATCAACAAGAGATTTTATTGACATATCAATAATTGGCTCAAACATAAATGAGTTAATGTGAATATTTTCCGAAGACATCAATGATACTTTGTTCATTAGCAAGATATTATCATGCTGTTCGGAACATAGTTTTTTATATTGTCCTAATAATTTTCCTGTCTGATTATTTTGTTTATATACTTCTTCCAAAACATTACCGGATTTATCAACTACAGTAATTTCATTTATCATAAAACGTTCAGCTAACAAACGAATAGCCATTGATAATATAATTTTTCCATCTAAATCAATAGAAGATTCTCCACTCTTTACAATATTTTTGGCTGTTTTTATGATTAAATCATAAACTTTTTCATCTTCACGACCATTTGAAAAGTTCAATTCTTCGCTAAACGTTACGGATTTTTCAAATATGTTTTCTAAGTCCTTAACCGTAATATTGAGAGTATCTTTCTTTATATGCAATAGCGATGTTAATTTTTTATAATTTTCGTCCTCCATACTATTTGCATATTCTATAAGATTTCTTATAAAAGGAATTGCGGTAATAATATCATTATCATTATTTTTATAAATCCCTTTTTTAATCTCCGAAAAGGGATTCTTAAAGACATAACGGGGATTTTCTATTTTCAAAGCCCCTTTTTCTCTAGAAACCATACGAGGGTTTATCATTTCCCTCATTCTAGCTGAACACGTTCTAAAAAAGTCAAAATTATGAGTTAAGATTATAAAATTCAAATTTTCATCAGATGCTAAATCTTGTATATATTCTAAAATAGCATACTTGTTTTTATAATCAAACGATTCGGCAATATCGTCAGTTATAATTAATACAGATTTATTTTGCTGCTTAATTGCCTCTAAATCATTAATAATATTCAACAAGTATAATGCCCGCTTTTCACCTTGACTTAAAATTTTTTCTAGATTTTTTCTAGCTATTGGAACTTTTTCATCAGTTTCTAAATCCCTATATTCAAATTTAAACTCAGGAAGTTCATTATTTAAAACAACATCTTCCATATTCGGTACTTCTATATTAAAAGGAACCGTAAATCTTGATTTAAAAATATCCAAAACATTATCCCACTGTGAACGAGTGCTTTTTGCTTGTTCCTTTATTTTTACAATCAATGTTTGGGATTTCTTATATTCGTCAATAACAGACAACACAAATTCTTTACAAGACCATAGTGCTGTACCTAATACCATTTTTTTAAAGCTTTCAAAATCTTTTAATAATGGTATAATTTCTGGATGTGCCTCAATAATCCCCCTAAATTTAAATAATGCACGTTTATTTAGCTCGCCATCAATTTTATCAAATTTTTTATGTAATTTATCATCTTTAAATATTTTATTTCTTTCTTTTTGCACAATAGTTTGTAATTCAGCAATAGAGGAAATAGGTTTTTCTATTCCATTTAGAATCACTTCATGCTCTGCATCAAAAAATCTATTTTCATTAAGGTTGGCAATTGTAGCATCCGCATTATATTGGCTAAAAACACCTCTCTTAAAAATAGGAGAAGCAGCCAACAACTCATCATAGCACTTGCTATAATCTTCTATTTTTTCTATATTTTTAGGATCAGCACAGAATTTTTTTATATTCTCATCAAAAAGAACTGTATATGAAATTTCCTTAAAATTCAGATGAATTTCATTTTGCTTAAATAAATCATTCTCAGCATTATTAAGTATAGTTTCCAGAAAATCAATAGAGCTTTTTCCATAAAGAGAAGTAATCTCTTTGGTAAAATCTACATCATTACTATTAAAATACTCTTTAAGTGCTTCTTCTAAAGAATGTTGAGATAATTGAATTTTTTCCATAATATCATCATAGGATTTTTTTAAATCCTTTTTTACCATAAGCTTTGCGCTATTAGGAGAAAAATATTCATCTTCATAACTGTTAATAACAAATATGTCATCAGCCACAATAGGGTTATTAGTTTCATCATTAATCGTATAACTAGTTGGACGATTAAAAGCTTCATCACAAGGCTTTTTATTATGAGAAAGTGCTGAAAATGTTTTTGTAAATGATGTTTTCATCATACCATTAGGAGCATAAAGCAAATAATTCTTTCCCCCATTAAAATCAAATTCATATTTTAGATTTTTAATTCCATAACAATAATTTAAATCTATTTGCAACTTTTTCATAACTAAATACCATAAAGTTAATTATATACTTTCATATAGGGTTTAGTTCAGTATAAAATCAAGAGGAAAGAGTATTATTCATCTCCAACCATTCCCTCTCAATCTTATACATCTGCACTTTCTCGGCCATGGTTTCATATTCCTTGATGTCGGATTTATCAAAATCAAACCAGGTATTGGCATTTTTGAGATTAACCAGCTTGTCAAAAGGCTTTTGCAATTTATAAATAAGCTTCTGCCCGTCCAAATAACATTCCGCAAGCATAAGGCTTAATAATTTATTTTGCTGTGTAGGATTCGCTTCTTTCATAATATCAGAAACAGTTGTCGCAATATCCAAGACTTCATTAACGGTTATTTGGATGTCTTTGCTTATATCGGCGTATTTTTCAGACATTCTTTGTAATTCTTCCCGTTTAGCGACAATATTGGCTCTTTCTTCCTGCCATTCCTCACGGGTAATATCGCCGTCAAAAAATGAATCCTTAATCCGTCTTTCTCTTGCTTCAAGATTATTTAATTCCGTGGTAATTTTGCGTTTCATAATCATATTGGCGTCAGATTCTTCAATCAATCGCTTCTGTACGCAATTTTTCAGAGGTTCCAAAATGTTGCGGCTAAGTCTTATTTTATTAAAAACTTCATCATCCAATTGTTGCAATAAAAGGTCTTCACTGACTAATTCCTGATTACAGATTCCTTTAGTATGTCCACAACGTAAATATGTATAGGTTCTGCCGCTTTTCTTTTTATGTGTTTCAGAACTGATTGTACAACCACATTCGGCACATTTTACCAACCCACGAAATACAAACGGAATTCCAGCATATTCTTGCGTTCTTGTATGTATTTTACCACCGGAAAGCAATTCCTGAACTTTATCATATAATGATTTTGCAATAAGAGGTTCGTAAGCATGCGGCATTTTTTCACCACGAATTACCATTTCACCATAATAAAACGGATTTTTCAGCATGGCATAAATTGTTTCACGTCCAAGCGGTTTATTTGTTTTAGAGTGAGAGGAGCATAAATTCATTTCTTTAGCAAAATTATGCAGGCTTTTTATGGAATGTAACCCTGTTGCATACATCTCAAACATCTTTTTAACAAATGGTGCGCGATCCGGATCAACAATAATGTCTTTATTGACATTTAAATATCCAACCGGAGCTTTAGTCTGATATTTACCAATCGACCAGTTATAATTCATACCTCTGTTAACATTATCGCGCAGATTTGCCACATACATTTTGCCGGATAAAATACCCATGTCCCAACGCATAATATCAGAAGACGGGCTGTTTTTAGTAAGAATCAAGCCTTCCTTGCAAAAATGCAGGTCGGTTTTATCATCTAATAATAAACTTTCAACTTCGACACATTCATTAAAACGTCTTTGAAAACGGTCAATACAATGCACGACAATCGCAGTTTTTTGTTTCTGTTTCTTAACAAAATCCAACATTTCATTGAATTGCACCCGTTTGCCATTGGTAGAGCTTTCAATAGCCTTGTATTTCTTAACAATAGGAAGTCCCTTTTTATTACAATAATCTTCCATAGCTTCTTTTTGAGCTTTTAAGGAAGCGCCGGGTTCCTGTTCTTTGGTAGATACTCGCGCGAATATTACGGCTTGTGTACAAGGTGCCACCGGTCCATATCTGTATTTCTTAGCCATTTTTAACAATCCTCAACTTCATCATCAAAAGAATAGTCATCATCAAAATCGTCATTTTCAGCATAAAAATCATCTGCATTCATAGTTTCAATAAAGTTTCCGGTTTGGTTGTCATGGATTTTTACAACAGTCCAAGAAGGATCAGATATGTCAAAATCAATGTTAATATCATCGGAACCTTCAAAAACTGCCGCGCTTTGCGAATAAATATCTGAGTATTCTTCTTCAAAATGCTTTTCAATTTCTGACGTCAATCGACAAACACAAACCATACCGGGATCAGCGCAAAACTCTTTATGGATAATATAATTGCCGTAGATTTTATTATTCCAATCGCCAAAACCGGTATCGCAAGCAAAAGCTGGAAAACCTGTTAAATCCGTCAATGCCTTAGAAACTACGTCATTAAATGCTTTTGGACTGTCATCTAAAAATTTGCAACATTCGTCCCATTTGTCATTTGAGAGAATATAACCCGGGTCTGTTACAACATATTTTACAAGCATATTCATTTTATTACTCCTTTGATTTTACATAATAATATTATACCGCGGTTATTTGGGAATGTACGCAGTTATTTTTAGTTTTTGACGACTTTTTTGCTAATATTTTACTGATTTTTCAATTCATTAAGCTCTTATCATCGGGAATTTCAGAACTTATTGACACGGATGTCATTATGTTTTTTGTTTTATAAATATTTTTGATACCAACCGTAAAAAATTTAATCAGATTATCCGTCATTTCGTTTAGCTCAATATCCGTAACATCGGGATAGAGAACTGATAGCTCGCTTTTGAGCCTTTCAAATTCATTTAACATATTTAATTTTATGTCGTTATCCCAAAATGATGTAAAGCCAAACTTCTTTTTTTTATAAATTTAAAATTTTATATGTTAACGTATAGTCCTTAATGTCATTACGTTACAACATTCTATCAATAAACCGTCTCAACGTGCTTCGCTGAACACCGAGGATTTTGGCTATTTGGGATTTGGAGATACCTTTTGATAATAAATTCCGCACTTTTTTAGCATTTTTTGAAAGTTTAAGCTTTTTTGATTCTGCGGAGAATGGACGTCCGAGCTTCTTTCCTGAGGCTTTGAGATTAGCAAGGGATGATTTTGTGCGTTGGGATATTAGGTTTCTTTCTATCTCCGCAGCCAAACCAAAAGCGAAAGCCAAGACCTTTGATTGTATGTCATTGCCGAGACAGTAATTTTCTTTCAAAGTCCAGACCTGACAATTTTTATTAAGACAGGTTTCTAAAATTCGCATAACTTCAAGCAACGAACGTCCGAGACGGGATATTTCACAAGAAATAAGGATGTCATTTTCCTGCAAATTCTCTAATAATTCACCAAGTTTGCGGTTTTTCAGCGCTTTTCGGGAAGATATTTTTTCCTCAACCCACTCATCAACCGTCAATCCCTGATTTTTTGCATATTCTTCAATCTCAAAGCGTTGATGTGTATAGGTTTGTTTGTCTGTGCTAACCCGAATATAACCGATGACAGCCATTGTTTTCTCCTTAAAATTTCTTAAAAATACCGGTCATTTTATTAGAACGATAAAATCAACCGCTTTTTGCAAGTTTCGCACTTTTTCTTTTCAATAAAAAATCAAGGAAAAATAATAGCTTGTTTTCTTTTGCTCCGCGATACATCTGTCTTTTAGACAACCGGCCACAATCGTTGGTTTGTGGTATAATAAAATTAATAATTTAAACAAATTTCGATATTATAAAGTAAGGAGAAAACACTCATGAAATCAAAAAAATCTCGCGGTGTTTCATTAGAAGTTGATCCTGAAACAGGAGAATTAATTGCTGTCGCAGATACCGAGGCCAATGAAGATATTGGTACTAAATTTGATAGATATGGACGTTTAAAAAATTCTAATTATGCAGAAAATGAAGAGACAAAACATAAAGATTCCAAACCCAAAGAATTTATTATACATTCTGAAAATAAGCAGATGCCTGCAAAAAAAAATAAGCCTAGAACTTGGTGAAGAACAATATGTTGATAAAAATCTACAAAAAATTAAAGAATTGCGCCAGAGATTAAAAAATGAAAATATCGATTATCTTGCAGCAAGGCAGGGAACTATTTCTAACGGTTTAGAAGAAATCGGACTTTCCAAAGAAGATATGGGAAAGACAGGCGAGAGTTCAACAGGAAAAATAACAGAAAAACACAAAACAATTGCTAAAAGTCAGATTGAAGATGCAAAAATGCAATGTTACAAAAAAAACAGTTCCAAGGAAGATAAAACATGATGTTGTATCACTATGTTGCTAATCCTAATACCGTATTGAAACAAGGAATTTTATCATTTGCAAAAAATCCTAATGCTGATTTAAGCTATTACTACAAACGCACTGGCGGAGAAACAACCCATTCAGGAATTGTAAAATGGATGGAAAATTGTTTTATTGGTCGCAGCCGTGCTATCCGCGGTTTTTCCGAGCCAATACAATGGACAGACAAGAGTATAAATATGTTCAAACCTTTTATTGAGAATGCCGACTTATTTTCAATAAATTTAGATGCTTTGCAAAAAGATGAACTGATTGAAGCCGTTTACGTCAGTCCGGCAATCCAACCAGACTTAGATAAAGATTTTCCGCAGAATGTTGATGAGCGCTTGATTAAATTATCCTCAATTAACGATATTGATACTTCTCCGGTGGATTGGTCTGTTTGCAATGAAAAATTAGGATTACGTTTTTCCGTTGTTCCATATTACTTGATTGTTATAAAAGACGGTATAATCCCACCTAAGTATATTACAAAAATAACTTAATAAGGAAACATAAGAAATGAGCCTTGAGGATACCAAGAAAAAAATCAGGGATATGTCAACGGAAGAAAAGAATGCTTTTCTTTCTCAAGAAACTCAATATCCTGATTTTAAAGGTCAAACTGTCGGACAAAAATTATATGGACTAATTTCCTCTTATGTTGATAAAAAATATCCTCTTGATAAGGAGCTTCCATTTAAACAAGAAATGGAAAAGCATAAAACATTTTTGGAAAAAGAAATATCAGCAATTGTTGGCTCTAACTACTTTCAGACATATATTAATGGCTTGCAAGCATTAAAAGAAATGCGTTCTCAGAAAATTATGAAAGAAACACAACACCTATACCATTTCTCACAAGCCGCACCTGAAGAAATGGGTAAATATTTGACACCGAAAGCACAAGAAAGAGGCAATGCCTTTGCTGACAATATTGGAGAAAATTTATGCTATGCAGCAACTAATAATACAACATTCTTAAACCACCATCTAATGAGCCTGATGAATACAAAAATTTTGCTGTTTATATGGATCAACCTTGTGCTGTTGTAAGCGGTATAGAATTTTCTGATTATATAAAAGACTTAAAATCATCGTATCGTTATGAGGTAGATAAAAGCAATTTTTCTCCGGTTGTTGGACTTGATGGAAATTTTGCCAACGAATATGAATCAAAAACTCAGGCAAAAATTCTTAATCATGAAGGTCCGTTTACCATAGAAGACGTATATAAGGAATGGGATTTGCCTGTATATTATATTCCGAACAAAGAAGACAAAGACTTACTTAAAAATATTTATTCCCAGTATATGAAAGAAGGAATGTCGCGATATGAAGCAATGGAAAAAGCTCGTTCGGAGTTTCCTGATAAAATGAAGAATCTGAATAAAGATGATGGATTGCAAAAGATTGTCAAAGAAAACTTAAAAAACGAAAATACGGATAAAAAAGTTGCAAAAAACATCCAAAAAAGACAAGAGCAAAAGGAAATGAACAAAATGGCGAATCATCTAATGGCATTGAGAGGTTTTTCTAATCCTAAAAATCAAAAAATAGCCGAAAAAGTCGGAAATGAAAAAACAGAAAAAAACGGACGACCGATGACTAATGAAGATATTAAAAATATAAAACTAAAGATTATTAATGGCAGTAAATCTTATTAAAAAGTTTCTCCTTTGTTAAAAAGCGCTTCGAGAGCAGTTTCGGAGCGTTTTTTTATTTTACAAACGACTTATTGTCTCAACAGTCATTAAGTTAAGCGCTTGTTTTTATTTTAAATTCCCAAATCGTAACAAAATGTCATTGGTTTTGAGAGTTTTTAGGGCTCCCGAATTAGAAAATACGCGACATAATTAAAACTGTAAATAACGCAAATACAGGAGATTACAATGTATTTTATCGAACTGATATACACTAATGGAAAGGTTGTCAGACTGCCAGAGCCTTATTTTTTATGGCCGCATGCTAACGAAGCTCTTTTAGACAAGTATGCAGCAAATCCATATTACACCGCAACAATCGTATCAGAATAATGAAAGGGAACTTATCATGTTGAAGAATTTTAAAAACTGGTTATTGGAACAGAAATACTCTGCCTTGACATCATCTGATTATGCCGGTCGGATTGAAAGACTTTGCAGAAACGAACAGTTTACACTTGCTTATCTCGTTGAAAATCTTTCCTCTATTTTGCCGCAATATGAAACAACTGGTGAAAAATCCAGTTACGGAAAAAGAAGTCATACATCCGTTCGCCAGGCTTTAAGACGTTTCAAGATGTTTTTGGCTTCTGAAAAACTGGCTTAGAGGTATGTCATGACTGATATTAAGACCTTAAATGACAATCTTAGAAAAACGCTTATCGGTGGCAGAGTTATCTTAACCCAAGGTGTTAATGTCAAAATGCCAAGAGATATTGCAAGGATTTTAGCAAAAGTTAGGAATTTTAACAATTTTACCAAAGCTAACGATCCATACGGAGAACACGATTTTGGAAGTTTTGATTATAACGGTGAAAAGATATATTGGAAGATTGATTATTATTATGACAAGAGTTATCAATACCTATCAGAAAATCCTGCAAATCCTGATGTTACAAACAGAGTCTTAACAGTTATGCTTGCAGATGAGTATTAAAGGATAAAACTTCAAAAATCAGCCCGGTTTGATTGATTTCAAGTCGGGCTTATCTTTTACTTCTTTTTTCAAATCCGCTTGTTTTTGGGGGCTTATGGAGCTTTGGAATGTGTTTCAGACTTAATTTTATATAGTTTATAAGGCAAAAATTGAATAAATAATGAGTTAATTCTCTCTGTTTGTTAAGATTAAATTTATAATTAACATTGGTATTATACTTAGTAGAATTATACAAATAGAGGTTGGAAACTAAACATGAGTAGTCGTATAAAAGAAAACATCATAGGAAGTTATTCTATATTTGATGTTGTGAATTTAGTAAAAAAAACGCCAGATATTATTCCTAATGTGCAAAGAAGATTCGTATGGAAACCTTCTCAGGTTGAAAATATTTGGGATTCAATTTTGCGAGGATATCCAATAGGTGCATTTGTGTTTAATAAAAAAAATATGGACTTATTAGATGGTCAACAAAGAGCAACATCTATTTGCATAGGGTTTAGCGAGGTAGGCAATCTTGATAAAAGATCTAAAAATTTTAGATTATTTATTGACTTGGAAAAGCCCCAAAAAACAGATAAGAGAATGTATGTTTTTAGAATTATAACAAAATCTCATCCTTGGGGATATCAGAAAACAGACAATACCAAGATTTTAAATGTCAACAATATACGCGAAGCATTAAAAGAATATGACGTTGAAGATTTTCTATCTGCTTCAATAGATGTTTTTTGGCCGTATGACGCGACATTTCCGATTCCTGTGGACCTGTTTCTTACCAGCAAAAACTGGCAAGATTGCAAGATAGAGATTGATAAATGGATTAGTGATAAAAAATTTAAAAACAAAATAATTATAGATAATATTGATATATTTTATTCATTAAAAGAGTTATTTGACAAATTTAATAATGTAAAGACGAAACAATTAATTCCGGCCTTATATCTTGATGTTGAGAGTATCGCTGAAAATGCAAGAGATGCAAACACCGAAGATGAGGAACAACCTGACGATGTTGAAAATTTATTTATACGTTTAAATTCGGGAGGAACTGCATTAGCGGGAGAAGAATTAAACTATTCAATACTTAAATCAAAAATCAATAAAAACCTGCAAACAAAATTAGAAGAAACCTGTGTTGGTATTATGAAACCATCTAGACTTATTACTATTGCATATAGGTTGTTTCAAAGTCAAAACAAAGTAGAAACTCAAGCGGATGCTTTATCTATGCGAATACGTCCTAAGCAATTTCAATCAGCGATTGCTAAAAATGCAAGAAATTTTGAAAATTTTTTGAAGAATAACATAATAAATAGCATAAAAAAATTGAGGAGTTTATTAAGTTACCATCCTGAAAAATGTGAATATGGCTTGCCAAGTTTTGTTATATCAAATATTGCGGAAAAAGCTCCCGAAGTAATGTTTATTATTCTTTATCGTTTAATATTTAAGGATGATTATAAAAAAATATCCAATAATGATATTTTACATCGGCGTATGATTGGAATTGTTTTGTTACTTCTTTGGTTCGGAAGAGGTACTAATGGACGCAATCATTCTAAAATGTTAAATCAGTTATGGAATAAAGATAAAAAACTTCATAATTTATCTCCAATAGAATTCTGGTCTTATAGAATCTACAATACATTTTTGAAAACAAAACAAAACATTGATACCGATTTTATGATAAAAATTCCGACCTTGAAAATGTTAAATAGATACCTCTCTGAAGGAAAAGATATTTTTGAAAATTTAAGTGAGCAAAAAATAGCAACCTCTCAATATAGTGATTTTTTTGCAAAAACTTATGATAATAAGGACTTGTTGTTATATGCACAAAGAAAATCATTATACACTTGGTTCCAGACATATGATAATCTTATATTGGAAGATACCAATGTTCCGTTTGATATAGACCATATTTCTCCTCAAAAATATGTTTATCGCCATTGGCACATCAATTCGACATTAAGTTTTTGGTACTATAAGATAGGCAATCTTCGTGCTTGGCCTTACTCTTCTAATAGAAGCGATGGAGATGTAACTCCAAAGGAAAAATTATCACAAAACGATAAAGAATGTATAATAAAATTATGCAAAAGCATTGGTATACAAAATGATAAATTCATTAATCAAAAAAATGTTTTACTTGAATGGTCTAGGTGTGATAGAAAGTGGCTTGATTTAGGTAGTGATAAATTAAAAGATGAGGATTGTGCTAAAAAAACTTTGAGATGTATTATTAGGCGTATGCGTGAAATATATGGAGATTTTTTTGAAAATCTACTAATAGAAGATTTAATTAAAATTAATCCAGACAATATGGGGTAATAATATAAAAGTATTTAAAATCAAATATAATATATTTGAAAAAATAACAAAATTCAGCCCGGTTTGATTGATTTCAGGTCGGGCTTATGTTTTACTTATTTTATCAAATCCGCTTGTTTCTGGGTTATTTATGACGCAATGGGATAGGTTTTAGACTTAAAAATGCAAACCATGCTATCAAACATTCCACATTTGTTGTAAACAGGTTTGCCAAAAGAATTATTTCCTTCAAATTTTACTCTGCCTTTCAAAAATCGTATTTCACAGTTGGGATAAATAATCTCATGAAAAATCTTAGTAGATGTCGAAACCGGTAATAACATAACTATAATTTTATTTTTCTGATATTCCTGATAGGCTTTTCTGATAAAACCTTCTTTTAATTTTCTGGAATATGGAGAATTAACAAAATTACTTCTTCCCCAATCAATCTCTAATCCATTCCATAAAGTTATGTCATGCTTAAATGGACAAGGGTCAAAGTCAAAATGAAACTCTTTATCCAGATTATTATATAAATCTTGAGGAGTTTTCCAATCGTCATTTATTGTCAGGTTGCGCTTTTTCATAAATTCTAGAACGTAACCGTATAAGAAAAATTAAACATAATAATACCTATTCACAATGTGTTATAACTATCAAAGGAATCTGATATTTATTGATTTGTCGCGATTCTTGGGATTTGTAAACGGTTAATTTTCCATTTCTGTCGTAGAGAAACAACCTTTAACATAGTTGTGTCATAGGTTGTAAAAATAATTTGTCATTAACGTCAAAATCTTTTTTATAACCTCTTCCCATGAGGGAGCAGAAGTTAATTGTCATTATAAGGCAGATAAAATAAATCATGAGATAAAACCATTCTGTCACTGTCAAATTTGCCATTCCAATAAATTTTCATCTCTTTAGAGCAATACTCTTCTACGGTATCTAAGTATTTTTCTATTGTATCTAGCCTTAAACAATAAAAAGACAATCTCAGCTTGATAGTTGTTGCCAGAATAGCGTTTTGTAATTCCTGATTTGTAAAATTATTCTGATTTAATAAAATATGATAATGCCAATCCGTATCAGTCCCATTTTCAGCAAAGACAATAAAAGGCAAATGATGTCTGTTCCAATGCTTGCCGAGTAAACTTCTTTCAAAAATCTTCATAATCATTCGCAAATGACTTTTAGACTTGAATTCATCGGTATTAGACCAGTTTTCAGGCAAGCGAATTGTCAAAAGATGTGTAGGTTTATAGATACCGGTCAGCCATTTATTCAATTCTTGCTTAACAGTCTCAGATTTCAAACATCTTGTTTTTTGATCGCAGGACTCAGTCGTTTTATTCGATATAGGTTTGCTTAGATTTTTATAAATCGGCTTGTTACGGGTTGTTTTAGGCTTGTTTATGGAAGCGTTTTGCTTAGGATTTGCGGATTTTAAGCATTTGCAGATTGAGTGATCCTCTTTAGATTCTTCCGACGCATTATTTTTTCTAAAATTATAAGGATAAGAAATACAGATAGAAGTAACATACTTATTATATATAGGAAAAGACAAGAAAGAAGTATTTAATAATACATATCTGTAACCAACATAAATATATAAGGGAGTAACAGTCTCTGTTGCTTGACCTGATGACTTCTTGACATTTTGTCTTAGCGTCATCTTCTGCTTATGCAACATCTTCCTTATCCCGTCTGTTGTCATGGATGATACATTGTGACATTTGTCATCGTGTATCCTGTTTGACACCTTCTTTCTTAAGGTTTTCATCTTTCGTATTACCTTCCTTTTATAGTATTTCGCCTGTATCTTCTTATGTATTCTTTTATCTTTTGTTATTCTTAAGTCTTTATTTTACTTATGTTTTATTGTTTTTACTCATTAAATTTTAAGTATAACAATGACAAAGGACACGTTTTAAGTTTCCTTGTATCCCGTGCTGCTAAAATCAGCTTAAACGACGGTATTTAACGCTTTCCGCACTCATCGCTTCCGGTTGTGATACAAATATATAGAATTGTGTTTTTTGAGTTGGTTTGATGAAAAAAATTTCCAAAACGATTTTTTTCGCGTACTTTGGAGATTTTTCAATGTATATATAAAGAAAAAGCCAACTTCTTCACCTAAAGAAGGAAAGGTTAAACTTCTACGAAATTTAGCAGAAATTCCCATTAAAAGACATTGATGTCACTTAATCGTCAGTAACCCCCAACCTCATTTACAATTTTAATCAGGTTGTTTTAAACATACCGACAGGAAAGACAGTAAGTTAAATATCCATAACCTATGACTTAGCTATGTCATCGGTTGTAAAAATATGGCTTACTGAAAAAGGCTAAGTAAATTTTTTATCTCACGCGTTATAAGGGGCTTGTTGAAAAATAGCCTTTTTTTTGAAGAGATACTCTTTAAACAGAAAAAATTTAAGAGAAAAAGGAAAGCCAAGATGAAACGGTCGTCCTAGCTATATCCTGCTGATGTTAGCAAAAATAAACTGTCTTCAACGTCAAAAACTTTTATTTTAAGCAAGTTTCAAATCCGACTTTGAATAAATGACAATCCCGAGACCTAACGAGATTCCAACTCAGACAAACCATTGAAAAATAAAGGATTATCTCTAAACGAGTTCGGAAAATTCTCCCAAAATGGCATTTTCAAAAAACGAACATTCGAACTCGGTTAAGTGCTTGATTTATAAAAGAAAAACGGCAGTTTTTATACCTGCCGTTTGAAATGGTGATCCCAACGAGATTCGAACTCGTATCGCCACCGTGAAAGGGTGGTGTCCTAACCATTAGACGATGGGACCGTTAGGACTTTTCAGCAGCAATCTGCCAAAAACTAACGAATGTATATATGCAAATATCGTTCAGGTCAAGACATATTTTTAAAAATTTGAAAAAAAATTTTTATTTGCCCTGGCTTTCCTCAAAAGAAGCCTTCAGCTGCGGGTTTAAAACCTTTACGATTTCGCTCATATGCACCAGTTTTATTTTTCTTTCCGGCAGGCGGGGCAGCCATTCTTTCAGCGCCTGATACGTTGCGCTCTTCGGATGGCCGATGGCAACCGCATAACCGTTGCGGCGGGCAATATTTTCCGCCAGGTGCAGTTGTTTGTTCACATAGTCAATCCGGTTTTCGTTATCCAAAAAAACGTGACGGTGCGCATAAGCCACCCGTTTTTCACGGGCAACGCTGCGGCCGACCGATTGAGCCGACGTCTTGGAATCCAGAAAAAACAGATTGTTATCACGTAAAACGTCCATCACATAGTTCATCCGCCGTTTGTCTTCCGTAAACTGCGAGCCCATATGATTATTGATGCCGCGGACATTTTTAAATTTTTGCAACATGGTTCGCAGTCCGTTTTTTATTTCGGCCTCGTCCATTTCCGTTGTCAGGGTATCAGGCGCCAGATTAGCCTTGGTTTTAGGTTCCATGGGCACATGTATCATGATTTCGTGACCGGCCTGAACCGCTTTCTTTACCTGCCGGTTCAATCCGGTTCCGTAAGTAAGAAAAGAGGAAGTCAACGGCGCGTTCAAACGGCTGATATCCGCCGTGCGGCGCTGATTGATGCCCATGTCGTCAATAACAACGGCAATTACCGGTTCCGGACCAAAATAATACGGTTTGCGGCTCAGGGCAACATGAACGTTTTTAATGTTCTTGTGGCGGTTATATACAAAATATCCGTCGCGAGAATCGGAAAATTCGTCTCGAACTTCGTTTTCGGGCAGTTCCTCCTCATAAAGCTCATAAGACTTGCGATCGGCCAAGTCATTTTTTTCAACATGGCACAAAACGTCCCAAATGCCGTCAGCCGTGCTGACGCCGGTTGAAACGCCGTTTTCCACCATCCCGGCAATGCGGTAGGAAATATCCGTTTCCTCTTCGTCCGTAAACAAAGCCTGCGCCAGATACTCGGCATCAATTTTCTCCGCAGCAGAAATCTTCACTTCTTCGGTATCATCATACAAAAAACGGTTTCCCGGTTCGGGAAAAGGCGTCAACGGCTGATAGCGGTAATAGCAAAGTTCCGTTTCCGGCTGCGTCGGAACCGTATCCAATACAATTACCGCCGTCGGCACAGCACCGGCAAAAAGAGCCGCATTATCATCATCCCTCTGCCAAAATTCGAGAAACAAAGCCGCCGCCAATAACGCCGCAAATACAAAAAAACTCCCTGCCGCCGGCCATTTAAGCCGACGGGGGAGATTTTTCCTCTGCAACCGTGTTTTTCTGGCGGCCTTTGTCAAGATTTAATCTTTCTTGCGCAGGGTCGGAAAAGCAATAACGTCGCGGATAGTATCGGCACCGGTCAGCAAAATGGCCAAACGGTCAATGCCCATACCCATGCCGCCGGTCGGAGGCAGACCGTTCTCAAGCGCAACGACGTAATCTTCATCCAGCATCTGAGCTTCGTCATCACCGGCATCGCGGGCTGCACACTGTGCGTCAAAACGTTCTTTCTGTTCCAGCGGATTGGATAACTCGGAATAAGCGCAGCCGATTTCCATGCCGGCAATATAGGCGTCGAAATGCTCGACCAACCGCGGATTGGAACGATGCGTTTTGGCCAGCGGCGAAATGTCGCGCGGCATATCCATGACCAAAATCGGCTGAATCAGATTATGCTCAACCTTTTCGTCAAACACCTCCTGAACAACCTTGCCCCAGCATGAGCAGGACGACGCGTCAACTCCGGCGGATTTGGCCATGGCCTTGGCCTCTTCCAGCGTTTCGGCCTGCATAAGGTCAATGCCGGCATATTCTTTAACCAAATCAACAATTGACTTGCGGGCAAAACCCTTGGAAAGATCAATTTCATGTTCGCCGAATCTGATGACATCGGTACCTAGCACTTTCTCAGCCACGTAAGGGATCAGGCCGGCAAACAAATCGGCCATGTCATTGTAATCGGCATAGGCCTGATAGGCTTCCAGACCGGTAAATTCCGGATTATGGCTTTTATCAATACCTTCGTTGCGGAAGTTGCGGCCGATTTCAAACACACGGTCAAAACCGCCGACGACCAGACGCTTCAGATAAAGCTCTGGAGCAATGCGCAGATACAAATCCATGTCCAGCGAATTGTGATGGGTAATGAACGGTTTGGCGTTGGCGCCGCCCATAATCGGATGAAGCATCGGTGTTTCTACCTCCAGAAAACCGTTCTCCTCAAACCAACGGCGGACAGCCGAGGTTATCTGGCAACGTTTCCTATAGATTTCCTTGCTGTCCTCGTTCATAATAAAGTCAACATAGCGCTGACGATAACGGGCATCGACATCGGTCAGGCCGTGGAATTTCTCCGGCAACGGCTGCAGCGATTTTGAAATGATGTCAAACTTTTCGGCGGCAATCGAGAGTTCGCCGCGCGGCGTACGGCGAACATAGCCGGAAATGCCGACCATATCACCAACGTCCAAGCATTTGAGCCGTTCAATATCTTCCTCGCTCAAATGATTTTTGTGGCAGAAAGCCTGAATTTTTCCGCTTATGTCCTTTATGTCGATAAACATGCCGTTATTGCGGACGGCCATGGCGCGGCCGGCAACGGTCACGCGGTCTTCGGTATCGGCTCCGGGTTCAAGTTCCTTATATTTTTCCTGAAGGTCGGCGGCAAAAGCGTCGGGGCGGAAACGATACGGATACGGGTTGTACCCCTTGTCCTGCAGAGCCTTTAGTTTGGCAAGGCGGGATTCACGATGAACGTTGGTCTCAATTGTCATTTTTGTTCCTATTTGCGAATTAATTTCAAGTTTTGAACAAACTATAAACGCTGGCAAATATTTTTTCAAGACAATTTGCAAAAGATACTGGACGAAAGGCCGGAAAAAGACTATATTATTAATGAATAAACGGAGAGAAAAATGGAAAAAGATTTGATGAAGGATGCCGGAGAGGCGTCCGCTTTATTGTGGAAGAAAACCGTGGACGCGGTCAAGAAAATCCCGGCGAAGTATAAAGCCTTTTTCGGCGCGGGTTTGATTACGCTTTTTTCGCAGGCAGCCAACGCAGCGCCCAAAGCGCCCGAAAGCAGCCGCGACGACGCCAACTCGGAAATAAGCGCCGAAACAGGCAATAAGGCTGATTTTGAAAAAACCGTCAGTTTTACGGAAGCCGCAAACAGCATGAAGGTCAAAGCCGGCGGCAAATACAAAGGCGTCAACATGAAATTTGCCGAAATGGAAGCCCCGGACGTCGGGCATTTGTTTGAATCGGGCATGAATCCTTACATTATGGGCAGCAACCAATATCTCGGACTGTATCAAATGGACATCGGCGGCACGATGAACACGTTTTTGTTCGGACTGAAGAAAAAAGACAAAGTCGTCTGGCCGGGCGTCGCCAAGGACTATCCCAAGCTTGCCGCCTTGGGCAAAACCACGGAAGCGCGCCGCACCAAAGCCTTTAGGACCATGTTTGGCGACCTGTCAAAAACCAAAGACTTCCGGCATAAGATGGACGAATATATGCGCATCGTCAAATACGAGCCGGTTTATGCCGCCCTGAGAGAGATTCCGGAACTTGATTTTGACAACCGCGGCGAAGTTTTTCTGGCGACGGTCATGTCGGCCGCCAATCAAAATCCGTCGCCCAAAGTCATTGCCGGCATCTATGAAAAAGCTCTGACCAGAGCAAGAGCCGAAGCCGGCACGCAAAAACGCAGCGTGACCACGGCTGACATCATCCAAAAGTCGTATGAAGTTCGGAAAGAAAGATGGGGACTGGCAACCAGATATAAGGAAGAATGCCGTCTGGCGCTCGACTGGCTGCGTTTTGAAGAAGCCATGAACAGCATTAAGCTGGCCAGAGCCAAACACGAGAAAAAAGCGGCCGAGCTTCGAAACGCGATGAAACCGCTGGTACCGTTCGCGCCGGTCAGTTCGCTGGCCGTTGCCCAAAAGCCGCATCCGCAGGCACTGAAAATGCCGCCGCAGCTGATTAAGGCCGCAAAAGTCAAGAAAGGAAGATAGCATTTCCGCTTGACAGCAGAAAAGAACTAAAGTAGAACATTTATATAGGTGTTCTACTTTTTTTATAAGGGCTTTTTGATATGCTGACCCAAAAACAATACCAGCTTTTGATGTTCATTAACAAGGTTATCAAGGAAACCGGCTGCTCGCCTTCCTTTGAAGAAATGAAGGCCGCCGTCGGGCTGAAATCAAAATCGGGCATTCATGCGTTAATCGAAGCTCTGGAAGAGCGCGAATTTATCCGAAAGCTTCCTCATAAAGCGCGGGCGCTGGAAGTTATCAAAATGCCGAAGTTTAAACCGAAGGCAATCATTGAAGAAGAAAAGAAACGTGAAATCGCCCTGCAAAACAGCGCCGCACAAATTCCGCTTTACGGAAAAATTGCCGCGGGCACGCCGATTGAAGCGATTGCCAACGAAACGGAAAAGGTTTCGGTGCCGTTTGAGATGGTCAACCGCGGCCAGTTTTACGCGCTGACGATTGAAGGCGATTCAATGATTGAAGCCGGTATCCTGGACGGCGACACCGTCATTATCAAAAAAGCCGATACGGCCAATAACGGCGAAATCGTCGTTGCATTGGTCGACGAAAGCGAGGCAACACTGAAAATACTGAAACGGGAAAACAACGAAGTTGTGCTGATTCCCTGTAACAGCGCCTATCAGCCGCGGCGTCTGCCGGCGCAGCGTGTCCGGGTTCAGGGTGTTCTGGCCGGGTTAATGCGTTCTTATCATTAACCGCATATTTTTCCGGCCCTCTCAGATGAGAGGGCTTTTTTGTATGACAAAAAAATTTTATGTAGCTCCATCATTGGTAGACAGAAAAATTTGTACTTTCATTAATAGTTGACTCTTTTCCCAAATCAGCGTATCCTGATATTCAACAGGTGTGGATTTTGAAGTTTGCCCTTGGCGGCCTTTCTCCGTCGCGGGCGGATATCCTTTCTTCGTATCCTTATACGTATATCCTCTTCTTTTTCCTTCCTGTCTGCCCGCTGCGGGCTTCGGTTCTAACTTTGTCGCGAGGTGATACTATGAAGAAATCTGTTTTAATGTTCTCTTTGCTTTCCGGAACGGCTCTTATGTTCCC
>ENA-ORRH01000244-ORRH01000244.1-human-gut-metagenome-genome-assembly--contig:-NODE-244-length-50231-cov-5.02306_pt1 | contig 50231 bp, 50 predicted proteins | sample MGYA00242173_ERZ509130 | MGnify/ENA primary metagenome ERZ509130 (study PRJEB26280, sample SAMEA2338633) | human gut metagenome | biome: human gut; feature: human-associated habitat; material: faeces... | reverse complement strand
GTGCTCTTGCCTGTTTTGATTTTCCCATTTCTCTTCTAACTCTCCTACAAAACCAATTGTAATTCTATTATTCATTGCCCTGCACATCTCAAGCGTACAGCCTGTTGAATGTTCCCATCCTGGTGCAAATACCGCCACATCACACATATCCAACATAGAAATACATATATTCATAATTTCTTTGTGTGTTGTATCCTTAGGTAAGTTCTCACACACCTTTACTGGATTAATTACTGTATGTCCCTGCTCTGTAAGAACCTTTTCGATTGCCTCTGCTCTCTCCTTGTAGTCCGATGTTCCTGTTACTGGTAAACTTATATATACTTTCATCTGCTGCCTCCTTTTAGCTGTTCAAGCTCTGTCTTTATGTTTTCTGCTAATGCTATAAGCCTGTCTATAATGTTGTCTGTAATATAACTGTTAGCTTCCAATGTGAATTTAATATTTGATGCCGCAGTTATAATATTGTTCTTTATATCAGATTTTGATGTGAGAGGCTCAACTATCCCCTCAACACGTTCTACTGGCATAACATCAGGATAATCTGCAATATTCTTCTGTCCTTCAACCTGCTCATCTACAGGCTCAGCTTCTGTCTTTATCGGCTTTTCAGGCTCCTGTGTCTCTATAGGAGAGGCTTTGGGAACTGTCTTTTCTATATCGTGTATCTCCTCCTGCTTTGCCTTTACAACCTTCGTTTTCTTTTCTGGCCTTTTTATATCAGCTTTGGAACTGTGTTGCACCGGTGCAACTAGGGGGTTTTTCTCAGGATATTCTTTAGCATATATCTGCTGCCATACTGTCTTGGCATCAGCCTCACTATTTATTATGTTCCTGCCTGCTATGTTCATTGTGGCAATGTATACTTCCTGTGGATTGTATGTATCCTTCTCTGATGTCCTAAGGCTTACAACTGCTATATCCTCTCCCTGCTTGAAAGAAACTGCTTTTCTTCCTGCTCCCTGTATTCGTACTGAATAAATCATATCTCCCGCAGGTGCAAACATATCTACAATGTTGTCAGCATTTAATTTCTCGTGTGTAACTGCATCATATATGCTTTCATATACCTCTATATTCTCTTCACATATTTTGTATATAATCTGCTCAAGCTCTGACTTTTCGGTATCTGTGCCCTCAGCATATACTTCCAGATCACTTATTTTCTTTTCCTCATCAATTTCATCTTTGAGTGTCTGTATTTCCCTCTTGGAATACTCTGGTGTAAGCTCCTCATTAAGTTCATCTGGAAGTTGGAGCATAATAACAAGCTTGGCATACCCAAAACCTTTATATGACGTCTTAAGCACTGGACTGTTGCCATTTTCCGAGAACCTGTCATTAATGCTTATAAAACGTGATACCATTGTCTTATCCAGACCATACTCCACCCTGGCAAATTCGATTACGTTAGTATATGCAGACCATTTTAGAATATCTGTATCTCTTGCCAGCTTTAACAAATAGCCAATTCTTACGAACCCCTCAGCAGTTTCTTTCATCTGCTTATCAAGTGCCGTCTTATATTCATCATAATTCCTAATTTCTTCTAATTCATTCATCCTGCTTTCCCTGCCTTTCCTGCAATGTGAGCTACATAAGCCTTTAAGAAGCTGTCTATTGTCTCTTTGTCTGGCTTGGTATCCCTTATTCCATACCACTGCTGTACCTTGTTATTTTCATATTCCACTGTAATATATGGTTTATCTGGCTCATTTTCGTGCCTTATTACAAGTATTATTGCTTTATTCTGGTTATAGTTGCTTAAATACCTCTGATGGTCATCACCCACACAATGATGTAAAATACGTCCTTCCATAACAACTTCTCCTGCATCTCTTGCTGGTCTTATAAGCAGTCCCGACTGCTGCCAGGTATATTTTGTTGTAACTTTCGCTGAATTAACCTTTATCCTTGCATATTTCTCATTCATCTGTTTAATGTATTTGGCACTCTTTGCACGTTCCATCTTCTCTCTTAACTCTATGTATGTTTTGTGAAGTTCTCTCGGTCTTAAATACACTGTATTGCTAAGATCATCTCCATTAGCTTCCCTCGCTCTTAAGTAATCATCATATTCTGTAATAGCATCTGCCAGAATGGCGTGTTCTGGTATATTCTTATTAAGATAGTTCAATAGCTTTTCAGGGCTCTGGTACTTTAAAATGTGCCTTAGCTTATCTTCCGTAGGTGCAGCTATATACAATCTTGTAACAATCTCTGCATTATGATGTGTAAATGGTATTTTTCTGTAATTCATAATTTTAATTACACTTAATGCAAGTAGTTCCTGTTTGGACTCCCTTAAATACCTTAACTGTTCGGTTGTTATTCTTAAAATTCCTGCGGCTGTTTTTGCTTTTTTATTAATATCTCTTGTTTGTCCCTTCGCAAAAATTAGCCTCCTGCATATCTGTGTAAGGTCTATTTTGTATAACTGCTCTATCTGCGGTGCGTGTGCATAAGCAGTAAGAGTATCATATCTTGCCAGTATATGCCTTTCCTCTCTTACACCTACCTCACTTATAAGCTTATATGCTGTTGCTGGGATATATCTTAAATCACTTTTTTCAACTGCCTCGCAGTAATTAACCTCATACAACTTCCCTGACCTGTATATGTCAAGCTTTTTACTCTTCCACCATTTTCCTGTATTACAGCTATTGTTATATATCCTCTCATAATCTCTTCTTAAGAACACCCTGCCATACTCCAGTATCTTTTTAGTTAATATACTGCCTGGGCTTCGTACTGCTCTTACTGAGTAAGCTCTTATTACAAGTGTTTCATCTTCTGCTGCCTGATACAAAAGCACTTCAAACACCTGATTTGTAATCTTTGCACGCCCCCAGTTAAGCAGTGTCCCTTTTCTTTTGCATTTTGGACACTCTTTTTGCTGGTATATTCGTGGCACAATATCCACTGGAGGGCCTGCATAAGCTTCTGTGGCTTTTATTCGCCTTGTAAATTTTTCTCCACACTGACAGCAATAATAATCTGCATAACTGCCATTCCGCTTGTAATAAATAATATTTCCAGCTTCTATGTATCTGTTAATAGTTTCATCTAAGAGCTTTGGTTTTTCAGGCATAATAGCAAATAACTTTTCTTTTTCATTTTCTTCTTTTAACATTCTTTCTGATGTTTTAATATCAAATGCTTTCTGCTCTATTGCATATATTAAATCTTCGTTATCCCAGTCAGCAGGTATTTTCTTTGCATACCATTCTTTTAGTATCTGCTTATCCACTCTGTCTATACTGGCTTTTCCCAACTCTCTTGAATATGGTCTGTTCCAGTCAATCGATATACAATCCCATTTTTGATTTTCATAATTAAAATGTGCATATTCTTTGTCATTCACTGCCATTCTGTACTTTATTGTCCCAGCGATATAAAGGTCTATTATCAGATGCTTTTTATTATCAATATCAATAACAGCTGCTGTCAGTTCTCTATCTGATACAGGTATTCTGCCTTCATATGCTAATATTTTCTGCTTTTTCACTATCTGCTGCCTCCAAGATAATATTCATCTATAAGCCTGTACGCTGTTGCCATTCCGGGGATACCCATTTTTACATTGCTATTTCTTATGCCCGCCTGTTTTACTATATTTTTGTCTACATCATACGAATTAGTGAAGCTCCATTTTAGAAGTGCCGCTATACAGCCTTTTATGCTCTTGCCTTTAGTTCTTACCGCCACAGCCATATCTTCGCACTCTGTACACCTCTTTTTTATGTAGGTAACCCAGTCTTCTATTATCTCTTTAGGCTGTAGTTCCTCTGTCTCAACCTCTATTTTTCCAAATGCGGCCATTAGCGGAGAACATAATTTATCTACTATTCCATCTATATAGTCCTGTGCATCATCTGCATCTATGCCATTTTCTCTTGCTATAGTCATAACTGCATCAGTATTACCTTCCTGTAATTGTGCTGCTGCCGCTTCGTTTATTTCTTCTGCACTGTTAAACTCTCCGAATTTATCAAACATCTTCATACTCCTTTACTTTCTCTATATGTCCTTTTAACCAGTTCCTGTATGAATGTTCCTCTTGCAGGCGGAATTCATACTTATGTCCTGCAAGCAGTTCATTCAGCTTTCTCCATTCATCTGCGTTTGCCACATCACCGCCTTTTGCCGTTTTATAATTATTCTGCTTCCACTTATCTGGCCAGCCAGCATTAAAAGCATTTGCCACATAAGGAGACTCTGTATATATAACCAGTTCACATTTTTCTTTCATCCGTTGTAGTGCTTTAATAACTGCTGTCAATTCTGCTCTATTAGGCTTCATATCGTACAGCAGTTCTGTGCTGTCCAGTGTTATCGGATCCGTGTCTGTTACAAGCTCCAATATGTAGCCTATAATGCCATTCTGTACATTTAGCCCCTTAAAGGTTGTTGCTGTATATATGTTTACCTGCCTCATTGCTCCTCCTTATGGGTCATCCTGTCGTAATAGCTTGTACTCTGTATAATGCAGATAATTCATTCCTGTATAAGGGTTTGTCCCCATTACCACTGACAATGGGTCAATGAAATATCCCGGTGTCGGCTTCGGACCATTTTCTATAATCTTTCTCATAGTTCTTCTGCTGTAATCAGTCCGTTCTGGCTCAGGACGTACTAAATTCCTTGAACAGGAATACTTAACAAGTTCTTTCTGTTCCTGTACGCTGAACATATTAAGCTGTTCGTATTGTTCCGTATTTTCTTCCGGCTGTTTAACGATATACTCTGCCAGATCTGCATATCCGCCAGTTTCATATATGTTTTGATAGTTAACGTGGCCAAACCTTTCCCAGCATTTTGTTATAATCTTATCTGCACCTGTAACCCTGTTTATAAGGATATGTATATGCACACCTCCGAGTGCTCCTACCTCAATTCTGTATATATACTTCACAATCTCATCGATGCTCTTATATCTTGTCCTGAGACTTCTTAAGAAACTGTTAAGGTCTTTCCTTACTTCGTCGATGCTTTTCCTTGTTCCCTTCGGATACTTTAAGGTTGTCCATAGATCTCCCTCCTTAAAGTTTGCTTTTATTAATCTTCTTACTCTCTTTTCTTTATTCCTCTGGTTCTGCTTTCTAATCTGCTCCTGTGTTGCTTTCTGTCTTTTATGGCGTTTCTCGCCCTTAGCTCCATAATTACCAATAAATTTATACTCATACTCATTAGAGCCAGGGAAGCGCCATACATCTTTTCTGTAAGCCATACCTGTCTCCTTAAATGTCCTAACTTTAATATATTTATAAAGTTACAAAGACGAGCCTGCACCCGCTTGACTTTCAGTGAACTTACACATATAATAAATATGAGATTTATCTATATGTGTTTTGAGAAAGAGCCGGTATTCCTTGTACCAGCTCTTTTTCTATTATTCATCTATACTTTGCTTACTTTTACATATATAGTGTCTGTTATTGTTTTATCTATATAGACTTCCGCCTTTATCTTTCCATACTCTTCTGCCAGCCTGAACAATCTGTCATACAGGTTATTATACGGAACTGCCACAAAAGATGTTATCCAGTTCTTATCCCTTGGTTCTTTCTCGATATGCTGTTGTGCCTGTGTATATAACAAATCTACTCCTTTCTGACATAACCTAACGAAGTCAAAGCCTGTTCATTAAGCCGCTGTCCGTACTCTTTCTTCTCTTTGTCTGACAGTGAATCGTAATCAATAATCTTGTCACCATCTATAATCTTTATTACTATGTTCACACTCTCACCTCTGACTTGTGGTTACTGTCTTATATGCTTACACTGAATGTCCTGATTACATCTTTTAATCACAATATGTCCTGTTGCAATGTGGACACCCAGTAATCAGTGTTGAACCTGCCTTTTCTACAGAGATACCTGTTTTATATTCTCCGTGGTCCTGCTCTGTATAAATGTCTTTATTACAGTTCCAGCATTTACCATCTCGGGGTGCAAACTGTGGATAACCTTCTCTATCGCAATATTTATCCTGTGCTACTCTTGCTTCGCTTGAATTAAAATGCTCCATAATATCTCCTTTTCTTATTTTCTCTTTCCATCATTGCATATAGACGTCAATGCAATGCAGATAATAGTTGTTATTGCTATTGCTGTTATATTCATTTCTTTACCTCCAAGTATTTATTAATGTGCTTATGTTTAACTTTGCTCTTGTCCTTTTTCCATTTTCTTATTTTCGATTTCTTTCCTGTAAAATGGTTAAAATTATGTGAATAGCTAGTTTTGTGCACCTTATATCACTCCTTAAATATCGTTTTTAATAATGTTTATATTGCTTTTCGATATAGCACCATTTATCATAGATATGTAACTTGTCTATCTATAACAAAGCGCAAGTCGGTGTTATCTTGAAAAGACTTGCTTACTCTAAGCACATTGCTGATAAATGGATTAAATTAGGTTATAAGATTATTGCCCTCTCTTACTACCCAAATTGTAATGGTGGCTTCACTTATCACTTAGAAAAATCCCTTTAATCCAGGTGCTAGGCTGATTTGAGTTAAATACAAATCAGCCTTCTTTTATAAATTTTTCATATGAAACATCTAATGCTTTACATATTCCAGCATATTCCCCAGCTTCACATTTGCGATTACCGCTTAGTATCTGGTTCAGCTTTACACTTGACATTCCAATCTTTTTGGCAATTACTGACTGTTTGTAACCTTTGTGTTCTATAAATTCTTTTATTTCTTTGTAATCTAAGAACACTGTCTCACCTCCTTGTTATATTACTTGTCTGAAATATCTTGCCTAATTTTCTCCCAGCTTCTATACTTCAATCACAGGCTATTGCCGTAGCCGAGTAATTAAAGAAAGGAGCTTGCATATGGCACAATATGTTTTACTTGGAAAATCCTTTGTATGTCCCTTTTATAAAAAACACCTTGTTTTAACTGGAAAATATCACTTACTTAATGAAAATGACCCATACGAAGGTACTTTCATCACTTCTACCTGTCCTATAATTGAAAATAGTAAACTTCATAAAGATGACCAATGTGAAGAGTACAAATATCTTCAATGTTTTATGCGTTCAGAATGTACTGGGTTAAAAGATTTTCCATATAAACACAATATAAATGACCCACTTTAGCTTTTGTCTACTGTTGTTGCTCTTTCTATCAAAAAGTCAAAATTTTCAGCCATATAAAGTCTAATTTCCAATTGTTTTGCATAGTCTTCTATATCCTTTATGGAAGGCTCTTTCTTTTTACATTCCTCTAAAATCCCTAATGTATCTAATCTGGATTTCTGAATTATGTCTTTTAATTCTCTTATGTTTACTATTCTTTCTGAAACATATTTCACTCTTACACCTCCTACCTATTGCTACTTGAAATACTTGCCTAATCCTTTCTTAGCTCCTATACTTTAATTACTGGTATTGTGTAGTACCTAGTTTTAAGAAAGGAGTTTATTGTATGCCAAAAGTAGATTTAACAGTTACAATTTCTGTTATCATTGCTATATGTGCTATCATTTCCCCTATTATTACTACGCTTTTAAATAATCATCACCTTTATAAAATGCGTAAATTAGATGATGCCGCACAACTTCGAAAAGATTCCTACTTTTATAAGCGCGGCATATATGAAGATTACTTGCGTTATACAAGTCAATGCTTAACTAACCCATCAACAGTAACATTAAAAGAGTATGGTAAAACTTATGCCCTTGCCCTTATCTATTTTCCTGATGAATTACAAGAACAGCTTATCTCTATAAATAACGCTATCAATAATCATATGTGGGATAACGCACTTTCAAATCTCAATGAAATTGCACCTATAATTCGTAAACAAATACAAACAATGTAATACACATACATATAAATACAGTCCATACAACATATAAGATATATTCTTTATTATTGGGCTGTATTTTTTTCATTATGAAAATACATATACCCGCTAATACATATAAAATCACTAGTGGTATCAATACACTCAATCTCTTACCTCCTTGTTATGTCTTATCAAATTTAATTTGATTTATTAGGTAAAAAAATATTATCTAATGGTATCTTGTATAATTCTGATAGTCTCCTACCCTGTGTTATTGTTGGCTCTGACAGACCTTTTTCCCAATTAACCAATGTATTTTTTGAAATTTTCATATTCTTAGATACATCATCTTGTGTTAGACCAGCATTAACCCTAGCTGCTGCCAGACTAATTTGTAATTTTTCCATTTGCTTTTATATACTCCTTTCTTCCCCGTATAGCCGTTAGGTCAGCTATGTCCATTATTTGTTATGACTATACAATTTCAATATAATCAATATCAAATCATATGCCGCACAAGTTCCAACTATAATTTTCCAAGCAATTTCCCAGTTTCCAAGCTGAGCCATTATAAGAAGAAGTACAAGCATAATTGTTACATTGTTTATATTTTTCATTGCTTTATTTAAAACGCTATGCTAAGATTATGCAAAGGGTTTGGGGCTTTCACCCCTCCCCTCTGCTGTCTACTTATTAAGACTTAATTGCTTGAATTAAAGCAGCTATGGCGATAACGGCTTTTATGATTAATTCAATTATGTCTTTAGTAGACAGCTTTTTCTTTGCTTTCTTTTTCTTAGACATTTCGTTTTTCTCCTTTCCTTTGATGATTGTATTGTATATCAAATTTAATTTGATGTCAATACTTAAATCAAATTTTTTTTGTTTTTTAGTTGACTATTATAAAATTTAATTATATTATGTATTTATAAGAGACTAGGAGGCGATTAAATGAGTGATGACGTTCAAAAAAAAATTTTCACAAAAAATTTAAACTCGTATATTGAACAACGAGGTAAGACACAATTAGAAATAGCAAAAAGTATCGGTGTATCACCGCAAACTTTTAATACTTGGTGCAAAGGAATTGCCATTCCTAGAATGGGAAAAGTCCAAGCTTTAGCTGATTATTTCCATATTAACAAATCAGACCTAATTGAGGAAAAAAAGCAAGATGATGAAACGCCTGCAATACTTCAATATTATAACGTACTCAATGACCTTGGCAAAAAGGAAGCAACTAAACGTGTTGAAGAACTAACATATATTCCTTTATATAATCAGGATACTAATTTATTAGATGCAGCTCATTCTCTTAAAAACGCAACCAGCGAAGAGAATGCTAACGATGACGATATTATGAATGATGAGAATTTCTAAATAAAAGAGGGGATAAATTTGAATTACGAGGAATTACTTATTGAAGCTGATAGCAATAATTTGATTACAAAAGAAAAACCTCTGCTCGCTAACGCAGGAAGAATTAAAGGAAATCGTATTGCTATCAAAAATGACTTACCTACACAGAAAGAAAAAGCCTGTGTCCTTGCTGAGGAACTTGGACACTTCTACACTTCCACTGGCAACATATTAGATATGTCAAATACTTCTAACAGAAAGCAGGAATTAAGAGCCCGCCTATGGGCTTATAACAAACAAATAGGCTTAAGAGGTCTAATTGATTGCTATAAAGCCAATTGTAAATCTATTCACGAAATGGCTGAATATCTTGATGTAACGGAAGAATTTCTGCAAGAAGCCATTGAGTGCTACCGCTCAAAGTATGGGGTGTATGCTAAATTAGATAATTATTTTATTGGCTTTATACCTACTTTATACATTATAGAAGAATATATGCAGGCTACAGATTTATAATTAGCAAAATAAACAACAGATTTATAATATACTTAAATAAAATTGCATTTATTTGTGACAAAAAATGGTAATTTATTTTTACTTTTTATATTGACAATTATGATTGAAACAGGTATTATATCTCAAGAAGATATGGCTGACTTGTTTGGCTGTGAATAGAGGACTTGAGATATATATCTCAAGTCCTCTATTTGCATTTAAGGAGAAATATATGAATAAACAACCACAAGAATTTTTAACAATTGAACAACAAATCGAATTACTTAAAGAAAGACATTTAATTTTCAATAATGAAAATTTTGCAAAAAGTATGCTTTTAACCCACGATTATTATGAAATAATTAATGGCTACAAACAATTTTATATAATCAAAACCGATAACCATAATGAAATATATAAACCTGGCGTAACATTTGAACAGATATTTTCTTTATTTTCTTTTGATAGAGCTATTAGACAAATGTTAATGTCTTCCCTCATTGACCTAGAAGAACATATGCGAAGCCTAGTTTCCTATGTCATTGCAAAACATTATGGCACAAAACATAAAAATTATCTAAATTCAAAAAATTATGTTAACGCAAAAGTATCCAATCAAAATTGGTCTAAAAATAATATATTAGCTTCTCTTAACTTTGTGATAGAACATCCAAAGCCTCCGATTACATATCATTTGAATGAATATGGTAATGTTCCGCCTTGGGTACTATTAAAGCAAGTATATATGAGCACACTATTTAACCTGGTAAGAATTCTTAAACCAAAACTTAAAGAAGAAGTAATAATGCTTGCCTACGGTGTATCCAGAGAAGTTGCTAAACAAGCTGAAATAAAGCAGTTATTTATGCAATCTCTTATTCTTTTCCTTGATTATAGAAATATGGCAGCTCACGGAAATAGGATGTACTCATTTAAAACTAAACACGATATATCACTTAATGAAATTAGTATTAAAAAATTGCGTTCTTATGGTTTAGATTTAAAAGAGATTGCTGAATACAATGGTTTAGGACGGCTTATCAGCCTTTTATATTTATTTAATTATAAAATGCCTTACCGAAATCTGGATTTTGTTTTTACTAAAGAGATTTATCGCCATTGTTCTGTGTATCCAAAAGATATATATCATTTAATTATATCCTCTGGATATAATCCAGAAAAATTTGAAATTAAGAACAAAAATTTCAAGTATACAATTGCTGAAATTGTAGATGAAAATGGGAATATAATTAACGAACAAAAATTTAATAGCATCTTCTCTAACAAACCTATCGTTAATGAAGTGGCTGCAACTCTTGAACAAGAGGATTCCGTCTTTATGTTAAAACATAATTATAGAAAATGCCGAAGACCTCAAACAAGACGTAATTGGAAGACTCGTAAGTAACCATTACATTATTATTTTTAAACACCATTTTATGTTATAGAATGGTTACAAATTAGGTATTATTAGCTTTAAACTAATATTGTGATTGAAACCTTTAAAAATAAACATATTATATTATTTAAAAAAGGAGTGAAACATACATAATGAATGCATTAGATAAGATTGTAAAAAGCAATCGTATGCCTGTACTTTTTGTAGGTTCAGGTATTTCAAGAAGATACTTACAAGATTATCCTGATTGGGGTGAACTTCTACGAAAATCTTTTGATGTGTACAATAAAGACTCATATCAGTATCAAAAATACATTGATAAATATACACGAGAAGGTCTTACTGATTTTGAAATAAATGCAAGAATGGGGACTATTATCGAAAATGAATTTAATGAGGCTTTCTTTGACAGAAAAATTAAATTGAATTTTATTAAAACTAAAGATCCAGCCTGGGTAAAAAGAGGTGTTTCACCTTATAAAATGTACTTATCGAATATTTTTAAAAAGCTTCCGTTAAAATCAGCGAATTATCTTAACAAAGAAAAAGAATTATTCCAAAACCTAAAAAATAAAGTTTCTGCTGTCATAACCACTAATTATGATCAGTTTCTGGAAAAGGAAATTTTTAATAATGATTACACTGTTTTCAGACACCAGTATGAATTATTTTCCGCTGACAGCTATAATTCAGCAGAAATATATAAAATACATGGATGTGTCACTGATGCTGATTCTATCATTATTACTGAAAAAGACTATAAAGAATTTACTGACTCAAGAAAGCTAGTTATTGCTAAAATGCTTACTCTATTTTCTGAATCACCAATAGTATTTTTAGGATATTCTTTCACCGATGAAAATATTCGCAACATAGTAGCTGATTTCTTATCTTGCCTTACAAGTGAACAATTAGATAATATTGACGAACATTTTGTATTTATATCTTTTAAAAAGGGAGAACGTAAGCTCATTGAAAATAAAAATACCATAATTCTTCCTAACGGGCAAAAAATACCTGTTACTGAAATACAAACCGATAATTATCTAAAAGTATTTAGTACACTTAACAAAGTTGTTCCTGGAATATCACCTATCAGGATTCGTGATACCAAACGAATTGTTCGCAAAATTGTGGATGAAAATCTTTCATCAGCAAACGCAGAATCAATAATCGTAGGTTTAGATGATCTTGATAATATGGATTTATCAGCAAAACCATTAGCTATTGCTGTTGGATACCGTGATAACATCCTAAATAAATATGGATATGGTTTAGTCGATGCAGCACTTATATTTGAAGATATAATTTATGATAACAAGAATTTATCAGCTGAAGAAATGTGTAATGTAAGATTTAAATCTCTACCATACAATCTGCTTATGCCAGTATATAAGTATATTAAAAAAGCAAATTACACATTAATACCAGATTCTCACTTAAAAGTATATGTAGATAAGCACAACACAATTGATTTAATACTTGGCACATCTGTAAAGAAAACAATTAGCAAATTGCCACACTATTCTAATTTCAATGAACTTAAAGCTGGCATTGAAGAACAAAAAGACATTAAGAAAGTTCCTGCTTTAATATTAGCCAATATAGATTTACTTGATATTAATACTATGCGTACTCTTTGCAAAGATATGTTTTTGAAATCAACACCTGAACTACTTAAAGATAACACCTACTTCAAGCGTTGTGTAATGTGTCTAGATTATTGGGAAAATTATCAATCTCCAATAAAAGAAGAATAGCTAGTGAACCTTTTTTGGTACACACCAAAAACATCACTAGCTAAACTCATAAAATATATACGAACATTTAAATATGTCCTTTGCAACTAATCAGTTCACAAGAATTTTTGGCCGTTAGGAAAATCCTATTATAGCATTAAATTCCATAACGTGAACCACAAACAAATAATAACATTATGGTTGTTGAATGTCAATTTATTTTCACTTTTTTAACAACTTTTTAGTCGATAAAATATAGCTTTTTTCTACATTTAATAATATTAATAAAAGCCCCTGTGCTACCAACACAAGAGCTTTTACCACGATACTTACATAAGCACTGCTTATGATATAATACCGCCTTAGACAAGCCATATTATATCATTTCTAACACCGCTTATGCAAGTAGGTGTTATTTTTTATACCCATTTTTACTGAGTTGCACCGGTGCAACTTGCATATATTTTACAGAGAGGATGATTATTATGGCTAAGGATATACTTAATATGAAATCTGCTTGTGCCTACATACGTGTGTCCACGGATAAACAAGAAGAACTTTCGCCAGATGCACAGAAGCGGCTTTTGATTGACTTTGCAAAAAAGAATAATATGTCTCTTTTGGCAGAAAACATTTACATTGATAATGGTATTTCCGGCAAGAAAGCAGACAAACGCCCAGAATTTATGAAAATGATAGGAATGGCAAAAAGCAAAGAACACCCATTCGATGTTATTCTTGTATGGAAATTCAGCCGATTTGCGCGTAATCAGGAAGAATCGATTGTCTACAAATCTTTACTTAAAAAGAACCGTGTTGATGTTGTGAGTGTATCCGAGCCACTTATTGATGGTCCTTTTGGTACCTTAATAGAACGTATAATAGAGTGGATGGATGAATACTATTCTATTCGTCTGTCTGGCGAAGTTCTAAGAGGTATGACTGAGAAAGCCTTACGAGGTGGTTACCAGTCTTCTCTCCCTCTTGGTTACCGAATGAATAAAGAGACTGGCATACCTTACATATACGAAGAAGAAGCTGTTATTGTAAGAAAAATATACAATGACTACATTGCCGGCCACAGCTACTTGGAAATTGCCAGGGAACTTAATGCCATTGGATATAAAACTAAGCGTGGGGCTACATTTGAGGGACGTACTGTTGAATATATATTAAGTAATCCATTTTATTATGGAGCCGTCCGCTGGAATAGACAAAATCACGACAATCATACAATAAAGGACATTAGTGAATGGATTATTGTTATGGGTAAACACCCAGCAATAATTAATAAAGAAACTTGGGATTTGGTACAGCATCTTATGGCTTTAAGGAGCAAACCATACAAAGCACGAGCCGCTGGACATATGAAGCATTGGCTTGGCGGAATTGTAAAATGTTCTGACTGCGGAGCTTCTCTTATGGCTGGGCTTAATGCTACACGTTACCAATGCGGCAACTACAACAAAGGCAAATGTCTGCATAGCCATTTTATAAAAACTGCTGCCCTTGAACAGGCTGTATATAACGCATTTGAACGAGTTTTTGATGGAACTGCCGAATTGCATTACGAACTAAAAAAAGCTTCAAACGAAGCTAATACAGATGACAGAGATATACTTCTTAGTAAATTATCTAAACTTGATGATAAAGAAGCAAGAATAAAGCAAGCATACCGGGATGGAATTGATACAATAGAAGAATATAAAGAAAATAAACAACTGCTTAAGGACGAACGTAAAGCACTTAAAAAACAGTTGGAAGCATTCAGCTTAGCATCTGATGATTCTAATACAGCCATGCTTAAGAGCATATCAACTGTATATGACATTATAAAAGATACCTCTAATGATACTCTTACAAGAGCTAATGCTATAAGAAGTGTTGTTGACCATATGGTATATGATAAAGAAAATGATAAATTGGAAGTGTACTTCTTCCTGCAAAAATAAATAGCAAACATTTTACTTACTATATTTTTACCAAGTTGTTAAACCCGCATATATGCTAGCTTTTCAGCAGTATACCTTAATGAAGTATGGTGGACCGGACGGCGAGCTTGGTGCTTCTATGCGTTACATCTCGCAAAGATATTCTATGCCATACAGGGAAGTTGCCGGGCTGCTTACAGATATCGGCACTGAGGAGCTGGGGCATTTTGAAATGATTAGCACAATGGTTCACCAGCTCACAAGAAACCTTACAATGGAACAGATTAAAGGAACTCCTTTTGAAGCCTACTATGTAGACCATACATCAGCCGTGTGGCCTCAGGCGGCAGGTGGTATTCCATTTAATGCGTGCGAATTCCAATCAAAAGGTGATTCTATAACAGATATCGTTGAAGATATGGCGGCAGAACAAAAGGCACGCACAACTTACGATAACCTTATAAGGCTTGCCAAAGATGACCCCGATGTTCTCGACCCGCTTAAATTCTTAAGAGAGCGTGAAATCGTCCACTTCCAACGTTTTGGTGAAGCCTTATCTATAATACAGAGCAAGCTTGACTGTAATAATTACTATCTATACAATCCTGAATTTGATAAAAACTGCAACTGTATCAAGAAATAATTATGCCAATATGAAATCATAGTCTATAGCATAAAATTGGGCTGTCGCAATAAGAAAATATAACTATATAGATATACCGACTTAACTATCAATCTATATAATATATACATTTCTTAGTGCGGCAGCCCCTTTATTAATATATAAAGCTGTCTGGCAGGTGTACGCTCTCCTGTATCTTCCTTATATTTCCTGTCTATACAAGCTGCGTGTGAACCATACGAATTCTTCCACATCAGATAGCTTCTATATCCAATAATAATTTGTATCAAATAATAATTATATATTCTTAATTAGTATGTCATAACCTCATATCCATCATCAGTAACGTGAACCATTATTTCCCACTGTGCTGAATATGAATCATCTTCTGTGTATATTGTCCAGCCATTGTCATCATCAACATATACATCCGGGTAACCGGCATTAATCATTGGCTCAATAGTGAATACCATACCGGGTGCCATTACCATACCTGTTCCCTTCTTAATAACATAACTGACAAATGGTGTTTCGTGGAATTCAAGACCAATTCCGTGTCCGCCCACTTCACGAACCACTGAATATCCATTTTCCTTGGCGTGCTTGCTTATTGCATCTGCAACATCCCCCAGATGTCCCCATGGCTTAACCTGTGCAAGTCCAAGCTCCACACATTCCTTTGCAACATCTACAAGCTTCTTATGCTCTGGTGCAACATTTCCTAAACAGAACATTCTTGAAGAATCTGAAAAATAGCCATTAAGAATTGTTGAGCAGTCAACATTTACGATATCACCATCTGCTAATACTATATTAGATGATGGAATACCGTGACATACTTCATTGTTAATAGATGTACACACACTCTTTGGAAATCCTTCATAATTAAGAGGTGCCGGAATTCCACCCATAGCTGTTGTCTTTTCATACACCATCTCATCAATTTCCTGTGTTGTCATACCCACTTTAATGTTCTCAGCTACATAATCAAGTACAGCAATATTAATCTTACTGCTCTCTCTCATACCCTGAAGCTGTTCTTCATTCTTTATAATGCTTCTTGGCGGAACTTTGTGGAATTTCTTTCTGTACATTTCAATTTTCTTATCAAAATCCATATGGCATTCACAATAAGGCTTTTTACTGCCACACCAGCAAGGGTCATTTCTCATTAACTTCTTCATTGTTGTTACTCCTCATTTCTGTGCATATATACACTTTATAATCTGTAATATTACTATATATACAATACCAATTTATAATACTGTTATACATATGCAATACCACATTATATCTGCATCAGCTATACCTGCAAATTACTAATTACTGCTATATATTTACATCAGCTATACCTGTGCATTACCACTATATATCTACATCAACTATACCTGCAAATTACTAATTACTGCTATATATCCTCACCTTCACATTATTGCTGTAATACCTCAACTATAGCTGGCAGGAACTGCTTTTTACGCGAAACAACACCAGGAAGTATTACATAATTGTTGGTTATCTCATCAAGGTTAAATGCCTGCATAAGCACCTGTTCAGCATTCTTACCTGATAACATAACATAAGATGTCTCTTTCATTACATCTGTCAGAAGAAGATATGCAATATTTATCTCATCTGACTTATCCGTAACACTTGTGATATAAGAAGCTTCTTTCTTAATAAGCCCCTCTATCTCTTCCTGACTCATACAATTTACTTGTCCAACACCTACAGTTATCTCTCCAATTGAGAACTTCTTGTAATCCCTATAGAATATCTCTTCTTCTGATTTGTCGGAAAGATTACTTCCTGCCCTGAACATTTCCCTGCCGTATTCTTCTATATCAATACCAGCTATATCAGCTAATACCTGACAGGCATCAACATCATAGTGTGTGCAGGTTGGTGATTTTAATATAAGCGTATCTGATATTATTGCCGAACATAACAGTGCGGCTGTCGTCTTATCAATATCTATATTATGCTCACAGTACATCTGATATATTATTGTTGCAGTACAGCCAAGCGGCTGATTTCTGAAAAATACAGGTGTTATCGTCTGTATGCAGCCAAGTCTGTGATGATCTATTATCTCTAATATATCAGTATCCTCAATACCAAATACAGCCTGATTTTTTTCATTATGGTCTACAAGAATTATCTTCTTCTTATCGGTCTTAATAATATTTCTTCTTGAAATCATACCGACATATCTGCCTGTATCGTCCTCAATTGGGAAATCCCTGTAACGCTTCTTAGCCATTATATCCTGTATATCTTCAATAAAATCGTTTAGCTTGAACTTAATAAGTGCTTCCTGCTTCATAAAGAAACTTACAGGAATGGCCTGATTAATAAGTCTTGCAACTGTATATGTATCATACGCTGTCGATATTATAACACAATTATGCTGTGCAGCTATCTTGGTTATTGTGCTTGATACCTTTGCACCCTCACATATTATAAGACATCCCGCCTCCATCTCAATAGCACATAATTGTGACTCATATCTATTGCCAAGAATTACAAAATCACCCTCTTCAATCATATTTTCCATCATATCAGGATTGGCGGCAGCAATAATCATCTTCCCCTTATTAAAATGCTTATCTATATCACCAGTTATAACTTCGCCCTTAAGGGTATCCACGATATTACTGAGACTTGTGCCTGAAACAGATAATATATCACTGTCATACATTTCAAAATATGACTTAGCAACATCACTGATTGTAACAAGTCCTTTCAGCTTATCATCTTCAATGATAGGAAGTGTCTCAACACCTCTTTCTTTCATTAATTTCCACGCATTTCTTACTGAAAGATCTTCCGATATTCCACTTATCTTCCTGACATCAATATCTCTTACCTGAGGTCTAACATCTTTAATATATGCAGGAGGTTTTACACCACATTTTTCAAGAACATACTGAGTTTCTTCGTTAAGATGTCCTGCTCTTTTAGGAATATAATCCTCACTTCCAGTAATCAGATTTTTCAGTCTGGAATAGCATATTGCTGAGCACACCGAATCTGTATCCGGGTTCTTATGTCCTATTACATATACCTCTCTCATAACAATCTCCATTCTTACGCAATTTAATACAACATTGCTGTATTGCGAAGGGACAACAGGCAGTCTTAATGCATACCTGCTTGTCATAGTAATCACGAATATATCATTATTTATTCATAACTTATATTATGAACTCTTATTATTAAAAAGTCCAGTATATAGATGATTGAGTTTTATTATTAAAATCCATTATATATGTGGTTAAATTTTGTTAATTAAATCCCATATATAAATAGTATATAAATAATTAAATTTTATAAATAAAAAAAGCTGGAATTCTACAAGCTTATATCCTTAAGGCATATCCTGCATTAAAGACAGCTATGTAAATTCCAGCTTATCTTATAATCTGTGATTATATTTAACTAATTCCTGAAGATAACTATCTTAGTCTCATCTGTATATCCAATTGTTCTCATATAGCTCCTCATCTCACCGATAGCCTTCTTGAATTCTCCATAAGCTTCACGGCACTTTTCAAATGCCGCAATAGCTGCAGCAGCATCTCCCTTATCCTTAGCCATCCAAGAATCACAAGCATACTTGTGAACAAGTCTGTGTGCAGAATCAAGCTTCTTGAATTCCTGACTTCCTGTAATCTTAGGATCTGTCTGTGCATGCATCCACTTACCAAGCTTACAACTGTCTTGATTGTTAAGCTGTGTTATCTTTAATCTCTCGAAATCTGCGGCATTGTTATACACTCTCCACATAACAATAAAGTGGTCAATCTCGAATATTTTTAACATATCCTGAGTTGTTACTTTACCAGCTTCCCTGAACATATCGCTTCGGCAGGTATCTATGTATCTTCCTATCTTGAATATATGGGTACCAGTCTCTGTACATTCCTTAGTCAGCATTCCGTAAGAATCTGCTATTGTCTGTACCTGATTAGTAAATTCTGTTGTTGTCTCTGACTGTCTGTCAATGTCATTGAAAATGCTTTCTACAGAAGCATTGATTGCTACCATCTGTTCATTCATTCGCTCAATATCTCTTAATGATATCTCTACCTTTTCATTACCTTCTGATAACTTGACCGTTGTCTCATTCATTGAATTAGCAAGCACTTCAATATCCTGCTTAAGTTCATTGACATATTTAACAATATCTTCTGCCGACTCAGATGTATTGCTTGAAAGTTGTCTTACCTGATCAGCAACTACTGCAAAGCCCTTTCCTGCTTCACCTGCTCTTGCAGCCTCAATTGAAGCATTAAGTGCAAGAAGATTACTCTGGCTTGCTACCTTCTTAACGATATCAACAATCTCGCCGATCTTATTAATCTTCTCGTGGAATGCATTAACCTGGTTATTAATATCTGCTATCTTCTGTGATGATTCATTAACGACTGTTATACTGTCGTTCATATTAGCAGCACTACTCTGTGACACCTGTAACATATCGTGGGTATTATCACGAATCTCACCCATTGCGTCTGAAATATTACCAATTGACTCCTTAAGTATCTGGCTTGAAGAATTCATATCTGTTATAGACTGCTGTTGTGTATACACCTGATCAAGCATATTCTTAACATATGAATTATCTCCTATAGACTGCATTGCCTCATTAAGTCTCATAATATAATTATTATTAGCTTTCTTATATGCACCAATCATCTGGTTAAGCTTTTCTGCATATATAGGATCTCTAAAACCTTCAGCAGAGACCTCACTGAAATCGCCGGCTATTATCTTATCCATAGCCTGCAATAATAATTCTCTGTCATTGCCTAATGTGTCTTGTGCTGTTCTATTTTTTCCAAACATAACAAAACGACCTCCATTCATTGCTACTTTTTATAGTTTATTTTAACATATTTAATATATTTAGCCAACTAAATAATTAGCTTTTTTAACATTTTTCACAGATTTAATCACATATATTAATTCATCTGAATAATATAATTATTGAACAGATAAAAATGTGTTTTATACATTTAGAATGGAGGATTTTATTGAAGACAATCAAACGTGTCATTGCTATGCTGTTATGTGTAATGATGATAATGAGTGCATTTGCGTGCAGAAAAGATACCGATAATTCTACAGTTAAGATTACACTCAGCGAGGTTGCCCATTCTATATTCTACGCACCACAATATGTATCTATTGAGCTTGGATATTTTGAAGATGAGAGCATTGACCTTAATCTTGTCACAGGCTTTGGTGCTGATAAGGTAATGACCGCTCTTGTATCAAAAGAAGCTGATATCGGTTTTATGGGTTCAGAAAGTTCTATATATGTATATCAGGAAGGTTCTACTGACTACGCTGTCAACTTCGCCCAACTTACCCAACGTGCAGGCAATTTTCTTGTATCCCGCGATAATGAAACTGATTTTAAATGGGATAATCTTAAAGGCAGGACAGTTCTTGGTGGCAGAGCCGGCGGTATGCCTCAGATGCTTTTCGAATATATCCTTAAGAAAAATGGAATATCTCCTGTAGATGACCTTACAATACTTCAAAATGTTGACTTTGGTTCTACAGCAGCCGCTTTCACATCAGGAATAGCTGATTACACTGTAGAATTTGAGCCTTCTGCAACGCTCCTTGAACAGCAGAAGGAAGGCTATGTAGTAGCTTCTCTTGGTACTGACAGCGGATATGTTCCTTATACTGCCTACTGTGCTAACAAAAGCTTTATTGAAAAACACCCTGATGTAATCCAAGGCTTTACTAATGCTATCCAGAAAGGCCTTGACTACGTCAATTCCCACACCAGCAGTGAAATCGCAGAAGTTATCGCTCCACAGTTTCCTGAAACCGACCTTGATACTATAACAACCATTGTTGACCGTTACAAGACGCAGGATACATGGAAGGGCGACACTATCTTTGAAAAGAAAAGCTTTGAGCTTCTTAAAGACATATTAAAGCAGTCTGGCGAGCTTGGCAGTGATGTGCCTTATGAAAAGCTTGTAACAACTGACTATTCTAAAAAGGCGGCTGGAAAATAAATCTGCCTTTTAAAATTAAAAATGTATGGATTATAATCCAGCCACAGCGGCATAATCCATACATTTTATACATTATATATCTTTTGCATATTATATATCTTTGCATATTATATACATTTTATATATTCAATCCGATACAACCAAGAGCTCCACCAATCTTTATAAATCTTGCAGCTACCCCTTAAGAAGCTTTCTAAATCTTCTGCTATGACCTTCAATATATTCTATTACTGTGCCTACAATCCTGCACATCAGTACAAACAGTCCAACTGCAACAACTGCATACACAATAATCATATTAAGCATTACCATATTGATAGCTGCGATTGCAAATATCTTCTTAAAGAATAATAGACATATTGCAATTCCAACCCCCATCGCAATACATACCAATGCCCTCAGCCAGTCAAATGGCCTGCATATTCTTATAAGTGACATCATTCCGATTATAAGAAGTACTATTATTGCAACTGTTGATATCTGCTCATTGCTCATTCCAATAACTGCACCATGTATCGATATCACCGCCAGCATAATAAAATCAGTTATTCCTGCGGGCAGTGCCTTTATAATGACATTCGTAAGGAAATCCCCACGTATTATATTCTTATTAGGCTGTAATGCCAGAAAGAATGCCGGTGTTCCAATTGTAAATGCTCCAAGCAGTGACAATTGAGTTGGATAAAGCGGATAAAGGTTAGCCGCTATAAGTGTAAATATTGTCGTTAATATCGAGAATATATTTTTAACAAGAAATAGAGAAGCTGACCTCTGTATATTATTAACCACACGCCTGCCCTCAAGCACAACCTGAGGCATTTTGGAAAAATCTGAGTCTAAAAGAACTACCTGTGCCGCATTGCTTGCTGCCTCGCTTCCCGATGCCATAGCCACACTACAGTCAGCACATTTTAACGCTAGCACATCATTAACTCCATCTCCTGTCATAGCTACAACCTTGCCGCTTTCTTTATAGGCTTCTATAATCTCCTTCTTCTGGCTTGGAACAACTCTTCCGAATACAGTATACTTAGTTATCGCTTCCCTTATATCCTGTCTGCTCTTAAGTGTCGTTGCATCTATATAATTCTCTGCATTGTTAATTCCTGCCCTCACAGCCACCTTTGAAGCTGTGACCGGATTATCTCCGGATATAACAACTATATCCACACCTTGCGAAGCAAAGTATCCAAATGTTTCTTTGGCTGTATCCCTTATCTCATTCTCCAATATTATAAAAGCATAAGGATTAACTGCTTCTTCTATAATATTACCGCAAGGGTCACCCACACACTCGCCAAATACAAGTATTCTTTCTCCGTGTCCTGAATATCTTTCAAATATATCCTCATATTCTGCATATGTATCAAGCAGTACATATTCAGGTGCACCGAATATATAACATCTGCCATCTAATACTGCTCCGCTGTATTTGTTCTGTGAAGAAAATGAGTATACTCTCTCTGCACTATTATCCCTGTCCGTAATATGGTAATAATCCTTTATCGCTTTCATCGTTTCATTATCATCATCCATATTGCCGGCAACTCCTGCAATAAGCTTTCCTACATTGTCCTTTAAAAATACAACATCACTTACAGACATATCCGGTCTTGTAATTGTACCTGTCTTATCAACGCACAACACATTAACCCTTGCAAGTGTCTCCACACAATTCATCTCATGTACTAATACATTGCTCCTGGCTAGCTTCTTGACACTGACTACTAAAGCCACGCTGGCAAGCAGATACAGACCTTCCGGAATCATTCCTACCAGTGAGGCAACCATAGATACAACACTATTCTTTATAGTATGCCCAAGAAAGAAATGGCTCTGCACATACATAATAATTCCAAGTGGAACTATTACAACTCCAATTATTTTGACAAGATTATCCAAAGATTTCATCATATCGGTCTTTTTTTTCTTACGACCTGCCTTGGCTTCCAATGCCAGTCTTGCCGCATACGCCTTATGGCCTACTTGCGTAAGAACTGCCTTACATTCTCCTGATACAATATAACTTCCTGATAATAATATGTCTCCTTTATTTTTAATAACTTCGTCAGATTCACCTGTTACCATCGCCTCATTAACTCTGACACAGCCCTCTGCAAGTATGGCATCGGCACTGAGCTGGTTGCCTGCTGTGAATATACATACATCGCCTTTAACAAGTGTAACTGAATCGACCTCTGATACAGCACTGTCCCTTATAACCTTAGTTCTAGGGGCATTAACAACAGTAAGCCTGTCTAATACTATCTTGGCTTTTATTTCCTGTACTATACCAAGTATAGTATTAAGCAATATAATAGGCAAAAAGGTCATATTAATATATGACCTTACAAGAATTAAAAGTGCTGCAAATACCGCAAATACAAAGTTAAAATATGTAAATACATTTCCTGCGATTATCTGTCCTATTGTCTTAGACTGATTGCCTACAGGAATATTATCTAAACCCTGCTCTTTTAATTTATTTACCTCTTCTGTTGTTAAACCAGTTACTATATCAGTCATTAGCGTAATTCATCTCCCTGACAACAACCTTGAACACATATGCTATTGCCGCAATATCTATAACCATCTTAATAACAAAGCAGACTATTATTGATACTGGCGAACTGTAATCAAATATCTGGAATGATATATAACTTGCAAACTGTATTATTGCAACATAACAGCCTGTCATATAAGAAGCCACACCCTTAACATATGCCTGTATAGCAGCACTGAGTGCTATAGAAAGAATAACATCAAGTGTGAAGGCTATTCCCATTAATAACCACAAATATGATGGTGCATTAACAAGATTACCAAGTGTCTGGTAAAATGTTTCTGTATCATTCTGTGTAAGTCCTGCCATCATTGCATCAATCCCCTCATTGTTAATAGCTGTGGCTATTGACATTGTAGATATGACTGTAAGTCCATATAGAACTCCATCACCTAAAGCAAGACCTATACCTGATAAATATATATCGCCTTTTCTTTCAAATCTCCCATTCATAAACCTGCACAATACATATCTTGCAAATGTCATTGCAACAGCCGCAAGAATTGAATATACAACTGTATATGCTGTACTGTTATTAGTAAATGCTTCATCTATTGATGGGATAAGTGCAAGTGCTGACATAATCAGGTTACAGCATATAAATACAAATATTGAGTATGCAAATGCACCAGCCAGCACATTAACAAAACGTCCATTCCACCTTTTAATGACAACTATAGTAAGCACTATAAATGCCGATAATAAAAGAATTCCGCCTGCTGACAGCATATTCTCTGCTCCTGCAGGTATTCCATTTTCTAAACTGATACCATATTCTTCCACAATAATTCCTCCGTAATATTTATCTGTTATTAATTCTAACATACAATGCACTTCTTATACAATTAACTATATATAAAAAAAATTATAATAATCATCTCCACTATATACAAAAGAGCAGCCACCCAGAAGCGACTGCTCTTTAATAATCTTAATTGTATAACAATATATCTTTTCAAAAATCTATATATAAATCAGGAAAAGGCACACTGCAAACCATTCGGATTATAATTTTGTTACGTTGACAGCCTGAGGACCCTTAGCACCTTCTGTTACATCAAACTCAACAGCAGCACCTTCCTCTAAAGACTTGAAACCTTCCATATTAAGTCCTGAATAATGAACAAAAACATCCTTTCCAGACTCATCACTTATAAAGCCGTAACCCTTCTGGTTATTGAACCACTTTACTGTACCTTTCATTTCAAGTACCTCCAAATTTAATATGTGGTGATTACACCTTTTTCATATTAACATTTTCAATTGTTAGTGTCAATTTATTTATTATAATTCTAATTAATTTGGCACAATATATGTGGTTCTTCCAAGCTCTATCTTATCATTGCCTCTCTGGGCTATTGCTATTTCATCTCCTGATTTGATACTGCGTTTAGGTACTCTTATCATTGTACTACTTATAAGCTCTGCATTTTCCTGCTCTTTATTATTAATGTATACAGTGCTGAAATCATTGAAATTCTTACCGCTTATACATACATAATCCTTATAATCATACACTTCATCTATTGTAATATCGTCAATTCCCATTTTTAAATCTGTGGCTACATAAGGAACTTTTCCGTCATATATCTGTTTATCACCATACAATATATCGTATTCAAGTACCTTTAACTTCTTAAGGTAATCAGCATCATTATGCTTTGCCTGATGGAACTTCATAATATAACCTTCTGATATTCCAAGCCTGTCAAACACTGCAGCTGATAGCTGATATGCCTGAAGATCAATATCTTTCTTCTCTAAACCATAATTAGACCATATAAAATACTCTGTCTGGTATATATCACCATTCTCCATAGTATCATTAGTGAAATTAAATGTTGGAAGATGATCGCCATACATAACAAGTACGGTTTCTTCATTTCTTCTGGATAACATATTAGTAAGTTCACCTATAAATGTATCCATCTCGTGAATCTGGTTAACATAATACTCGAACTGTACCTGTTCCTCTTCATCAAAAAATCCTGAAACTGTTATTCCTGGAATAAAGCCCTCTGGCATTGTCGTTGGATAATCTCCATGTCCCTGAACTGATATAGTAAATATATAATCTGCTCCTTCTGTTGAGTCAAGAGCCTTCTTTATCTGTGCTGTAAGCATTTTATCCTTAGCCCAGCCAAGTGGCGTCTTCTGATAATCACTATCCATATATTCAATAGATGTAAAAGTATCATATCCAAGATGTGAGAATACCTTATATCTGTCATAAAATGTTGCATCATTATTATGGATTGCGTGTGTTGAATAGCCAAGCTTTCTTAAATCATAAGCGGCTGACTCACACGTCTTTGACTGCATAACTGTCCTGTAAGGATATTCACCTGGTCCAAAATCATCAAGGTTAACGCCTGTCTGAACCTCAAATTCAGTATTAGCCGTACCTGCACCAAAGCAAGGCACTGACAGATATCCTGACGAATATTCTTTCATTATCCTGTCAAGATTAGGTGTTGGATTACTTGAAAATGTAACACCCTTTACAAGCTTAGGGTCAAAAAATGATTCAAGCTGTACAAATATTATATTAGGTGAAGTCTCTGATGCGTCAGGTACATTTTCATCAAGCTCATCTTTTATTCCATCAATATATTCTTCTGAATATTCCTTGGACTTGCTTATTCCACGGTCTTTAATACTGCTTGTAAAGCAATACACAAATCCATACTGCTTATATGCCTGTGCAAGATTGCCAAAATGTGTCTGTACATATCCATTAATTATAAGGCTTGCCGCAACCGCATATGTAAGCAGGAATATCACTGCAAACTTAAAGCCTGAATGTAATAACTGCTTATATAATGGCCGTTCCTGTGTATACACCTTTGTTCTTTTAAACAACATTACAAGCCCTGATATAACTGCGATTATCCCGACTACTATAAGTATCATCTGGAATACATTAATATACAGCGGTATGACCTTTATGGCATCACTTATAAGATATATATCCATCGCTGTAAATGGTGTCTTTCGTGAATACAACACTACAAAGTTAATAAATGCTAATATAATCCACAATACAGCCATAAGCACATATACAAATATTCTTCTCTTAAAGAACAACCCTATTGATAATGTAGTCATTATTATCAAGGTGTTCATAAGAAAGATAACAGGACTTGTGAATATCTTCAAAAGTCCTGTTAATCCTCTGTTATTAAGACATTCAATCACTGCATTTAGTGCAATTGAATACATGAATATATGAAATGTCTCATATGACCATAGCTTTTGAAACACTGTCTTAATTCTATTCATTTGCTTTAATCTGTCCTAACAATCCCCTTGCCTTCTCCTTAAGACCTGCCTGTGCAGACCTGGATGTTACTATTGATGAGGCAAACTGCTTTGCTGTACCATAATCTTTGCATTTTATGCCAAGGCTGGCGAGCAGATAATTAATTGTATTCTCATCCATACCACATATAGGAGGGTATTGTGTCTGAACTGCCTCCTTAAATCCTTTATAGGCATCCTGAATATACTCCTGCTGGGATTTCAGGTGTTGGTTAATTATTTCTTCACTGGCATTCTGGCTTCTAAGTTCTTCAATCCTGCCATCATAAAGCCACGCTAATCTTAAACAAAGATACGCACTTTCACTTATATTAGTACCTGTTATCATCTCCGTAAGAAGTGCCATTTTACAACGTCTTATCGCTACATCATAAGAATAGCTGTCCTCTTCCTTCCATGTAACCTTGAATTTACCTTCAATATTATCTCTGATTAGCTGCCTCTGTTTAGGTGTCAGCTTTCCATAAGTTCTCGGAACTGCCGCATAGCCACAATGAGGACACATAATAATATCATACTTCGTACTATCTATTCCTGTATACAATGGCTTAAGTATGTCGTTAGTTCCTGTATATCTGGCTTTGCCAGTTCTTACCTGCTTAGTAGTAAACTCTTTGTTACATACATTGCATTTCATCGTCTTATCAAATATATAAGACTTTTCATCTTTGATTTCCATATCATTACCCATACTGCCATTATAATGGCATTAATTACTTCTGAAGTTTAAATGAGCTTTTCAATGAAACTATTCTATTGAACACCAATACATTCCCCTTTGAATCCTTGTTGTCAACGCAGAAATATCCATTTCTTACAAACTGGAATCTGTCCTCTGGCTTGGCATTAGCAAGCTCTGGCTCTAATACACAGTTCTTAAGAATTGTAAGTGAATTAGGATTAATGTTCATAGAACCATCTTCATTGTATACCCCCTTTTCTTCGTCTACAATATTATCATACAATCTTACCTCAGCATTTATTCCCCTTGATGCTGATACCCAGTGTATAGTTCCTTTAACTTTTCTTCCAGCAAAATTGCCGCCCTTTGTCTCTGGATCGTAAGTACAATGAATACAATTAATATTGCCATTCTCGTCTTTATCAACGCCTGTGCATGTTACATAATAAGCATTCATAAGTCTTACTTCATTGCCTGGGAACATTCTGAAATACTTCTTTGGAGGTTCTTCCATAAAATCTTCCCTTTCAATGTATAATTCTTTAGTAAATGGTACTTTTCTTGTTCCCATTTCTGGATTTTCCTGATTATTGGCAACGTCCATATATTCAACCTGATCTTCTGGATAATTGTCAATAACAAGTTTAACAGGATCAAGAATAGCCATCATTCTCTTAACCTTAAGCTTTAAGTCTTCTCTTATGCAGTATTCAAGCATAGGATATTCAACTGAACCCTGTGCCTTAGTAACACCTACAAGATCCACGAACATCTTTATAGATTCTGGTGTAAAACCTCTTCTTCTTAAAGCAGCTATAGATACAAGCCTTGGGTCGTCCCAGCCATCTACAACACCATCTTCTACAAGCTTCTTAATATATCTTTTACCTGTTACTACATTAGTAAGATATAACTTGGCAAACTCAATCTGCTTAGGATTTTCCTCTGGTGATGTCTTATATCCTGTCTCAATAATAACCCAGTCATATAATGGTCTGTGGTCTTCAAACTCAAGTGTACATATAGAGTGTGTTATTCCCTCAACAGCATCCTCAATAGGATGTGCAAAGTCATACATAGGATATATGCACCACTCATCACCTGTTCTGTGGTGTGTCATATGCGCAACCCTGTATATAATAGGATCTCTCATATTGATATTAGGAGAAGCCATATCAATCTTAGCTCTTAATACTTTCTCTCCGTCTTCATACTTACCTTCCTTCATCTCTTCAAAAAGCTTGAGATTTTCCTCTACAGAACGCTCTCTGTAAGGACTTTCCTTGCCCGGCTCTGTAAGTGTTCCTCTATACTGTCTTATCTCCTCTGCTGAAAGGTCATCTACATAAGCCTTTCCCTTCTTGATAAGTCTGATAGCAGCTTCATACATCTGTGGAAAATAATTAGATGCAAAAAGAACATCTCCATTCCATTTAGCACCAAGCCATTCAACATCCTTCTTAATAGAGTCTACGAACTCAACCTTTTCCTTTGTTGGGTTAGTATCATCAAATCTCATATTAAACTGACCATTATATTCCTTGGCCAGTCCATAATTAAGTAATATTGATTTGGCATGTCCTATATGAAGATATCCATTAGGTTCTGGTGGGAATCTTGTGACTACCTTCTGGCAATGTCCCTCCTCAATATCCTTATCAATAATCTGTTCAATAAAATTCTTTGAAACAGTCTCGTTATCCATTAGTAAGTTCCTCCTAAACAGTTCCTGCTTAATCAATCCATATTAAATTAATAATACAGCAATTATATAATAAATTCAAGAAATAGCTGATTTATATTCATTATCTTGCTTTAATAAGCATATCCTTTAACTCATCAACGCTGAATTTGTAGTGGCTGTTACAGAAATGGCAGTTTACCTCTATTGGTTCACCCTCATCTATCATCTTCTGAAGCTCCTCTTTACCAACACTTATTACAGCCGCACTTACTCTTTCCTTAGAGCAGTTGCAGTAGAATTCTGTAGGAACTGTATCAAGTATCTGTAAATCCATATCTCCTAATATATGCTCTAATATATCCTCTGGTGTCATACCCTCATCAAGCATATTAGTAACCGACTTAATCTCTTTAATTCTCTTTTCAAGCTTGTCTATAAACTCATCTGTTGCATTAGGCATAAGCTGTATAATAAATCCGCCAGCTTCCCTTACTGTGTTGTCCTTATTCATAAGAACACCAAGTCCTACTGATGATGGAACCTGCTCACTTGTTGCAAAATAGTATGTCAGGTCATCAGCTATCTCACTTGTTATAAGAATAGTATCTCCAACATAAGGCTCTCTTAAGCCAATATCCTTAATTACACTTAAAACACCGATACCAACTGCACCGGCTATATCCATATGTCCATTCTTTAATGGAAGCATAACCTCCGGATTGGCAACAAAGCCCTTTACATGTCCATTAGGCTCTGCTGTTACTGTCATCGCACCAATTGGTCCATTTCCCTTAATCTGGACAGTAAGTATATCTGAATCATTCTTCATCATTATTCCCATCATAGCTGCACCCGTAAGAAGTCTTCCAAGTGCCACAGTTGCTATAGGGCTTGTATTATGATCTTTTCTTGCTGTTTCAACAACACCTCTTGTAGTAGCCGCAAATGCTCTTACCTGTCCATTAGCGGCTGTTGCTCTTACTATATAGTCTTTCATAACATTCCTCTTTCCTGTGCATATTTCAGTGCACGATTCACTATCTGCGTATTACATAACTCATTATTACTTTTGTTATATAATACTTTATTGCTTATATGCGTTCATAATGGCACGCAGTTATTTTTCTATTATATAATACAGCCTTTCGGAATTATCATCAGGTGCATTATGTGAAAATGCATCATATACATTCCTGATTTTAAGTCCCGCTTTTTTTACAGCATCAGCTACTTCTCCCAAAGTAAAACCATGCTGGTAGTGTTCTTCCTCAAATCTGTCAAACGTTCCATCTTCATTTCTTACGAATACGGCAAGCTCATACTCATTATTAGAACTTTCCTCATCATAATAATTGTCCCATATAAACGCTGAATCTTCCCTATTCTCAGCATATGTATTATCAGCTAATATATCCTTAAAAAAATGTATTGTCTTTAAATCAAATATAAATACTCCTCCCTGTTTCAGGCCTTTCTTTACACATTTAAACACATCACACAAATCATCATTAGCTGTTATATAATTCATTGAGTCACCAATACTTATAAATGCATCTGTCTCATATGGAACTTCGAAATCCCTCATATCCTGACAACTGTATATTATCTGCTGTCCGCTGTCATATGTCTTGTCACTTGCTATAGAAAGCATATCCTCAGATAAATCTATTCCTATGCAGTTATACCCCTCTTTATCCAACATTCTTGTCACTGTTCCTGTGCCACAGCCAAGGTCTATAACTGTATTATCTTTGTCTATACCATTCTCTTTTAATAGTTCTACTAAATACTCTTCCCATTCGTCATATGGTATATTGTCCATATACTCATCATAGACATAGGCAAATCCTGTATATGCTTCCATATTATCTCCAATTCGCATAAATTCAAAAGACCTGCGGGCAGTCTTAAGACTACCTGCAGGTTAACCGACAAACTGTTTATTACCAATTAAGCGTTCTTTCCACAGCACTGTTTGTACTTCTTACCGCTTCCGCAAGGACATGGATCATTACGTCCAATCTTCTTGCCCTTAACGATAGTTCCTGATAACTTCTGCTTCTTGTATAAATCTTTTCTTGTAGCTTCATCAAGAAGGTTATCCCACTGTGGAAGCTCATATAACCAATCTGCCTTACAAGCAACCATATTGTAGTAAAGTTTTTCTTTGTCATAATCAAGACTTACTTCTGTATCCTCTTCCATTGTCTCAATTGGATTAGGAGTTTTAAGACTGTCATTGATTCCATCAAGAAATCCTGTCATAAGAAGCACTTCCACTCCATACTTATCAGCAAGTTCTTTAACAGTTCCTTTAACTACTGTATCCGGATCTGCAAGAATCTGCTCATATATAGCCTTTTCCTGTGTAAAATAGCTTCCCCAGAATTCGTTAGCTGTCTTATTATCCATCTCTGTCTGGTAAGCAAGATTTCTCCATGTATCTAATAATGCCATTATATTTAACCTCTCTTTTAAGTAAACTGATTATATACAGAAGCTGAAACATAGCTGTAGCTGCCATCAGAGCCATAAAGGTTCTGTGTCTGTAACTTAGCTAATGTAGTAGCCGAACTACTGTATATAGATGCTGCACTGTTAGCAACAGACTGTCCAAATGAGCCTGCACCAGCAAATGCCGACTTAGCAACTGACATATCCGCTGCCATAAATGTGTCTTTGTCAATAACGAGCTTGTTATTGCTGTCAACGCTTATTCCAAGTTCCTTTAATACCTTGGAATTAGCTTTGGTTGTATTAACCATATTAGATGCTGTTCTTAATACACTTGTATCAGAAGAGTCACCTGTCGCATCAATCATAGAATTATAATCTTTGACAAATGCTGATACAGCCTTATAGATTGCATCTGCGTCATACTTATTCTCTGTTGTTCCATCTTCATTAGTAACAGACTTCTTCTGCCATAAAGATGTCTTTCTTAAATCAGTTGCATCATTAACAACTGCCTTTGAAGCATCCTTAGTCTTAGTCGCATTAATCTTCTGTGATGAAATTGTTGTTGCACTGCTGTTATCTGTCTTAGATGAACTGCTGTTTGATGAAACAGGATTCTTAGCATAATAAGACTTTAATAACTGCTTGTAAGCACCTGTCTTAATTGAATTGTAAGTACTAAGATCAAGACTTCCAATTCCAAAGCTGTTGTTACTGCTGCTTGAATTAAGACCAGAAAACAATGTTGAAATTGAACTGGAAGTATAAGCTGAAATTGTTGCCATAACCATTCCTCCTTGTCTGCTGACTTCGGCCTCCGTGCCTTACATACATACTAACTTCAATTAACTTATTAATGACTATCCTTAAACGTACCACGCTCTAAGAACAGCCATATATTATGTTAATTACTCAGAAAGACGCTGAATCATATCCCACATAGCTTCTGCTGAATTAAAATTCTCAGGTACAATATCAACAGGAGTAATATTGATATCAAATGTGTCATTTAATTCACCTACAATTGATACAATATCAAAAGAATCTAAAATTCCATCATCTACGAGTGTATCGCATGTTTCGTAATCCACATCTGAATTAACCTCTGTCAAAATATCCAATAACTGATCCATTATAAAAAACCTAGCCTTTCTTAATAAAAATATCGTCATGAATAGTTAAATTGTTAACTTCCACCATCTAAAATAATTCCATTATAATATAAGGCAGCTACAATTAAGCACTCTGCCCTCACTAAAAACAGGAATCCTATCAGATACAAAATATAACATATGTATATATTAAGTCAAGCATATTTTATATAAATTATTATCATATATTGTATAAGCTGCAATATCCCATACAGATTATTTCGTATCAGCCATATTTAATCCAGTAAATTTAACTCAATAAATTCTGTCTTGAATTAATTCTGTCTGAACATATTACATCTCTGTACACTTCCACGCTTCCGTCTTTATTGCAGGCTGTTATAACAGGCATCTTCCTGCTTAAGAAAAGATATATACCCTCTGTTATTGAATATGCTCCGATATTGTAAAATATTATCTTGTCATTACATTCCGGTGTGCCAATTGGAAGATTCTTAACAATGAGATCTGCAACTGTACAGAGTGAACCACATATTGTCCATTTCTCATCATCTGTTCCGTTAAGCTTTGACATTACATTTCTATCCTTAACTACTGTTCCATCTGCTTTTACATATGAATATGCCGGTATCTTCATAGCCATAGCCTGTCCATAATAATTAACATGGTTAATGCCGCCATCAACTATTACATACTGCTGTCCCTTGTTCTTCTTAATATCGGCAATTCCTGTTACATATATACCACACTCAGCTACAAGATATCTGCCCATTTCAAGTGTTATGCTGTACTTTGCCTTGTAATTTTCAAGTAAAGCTGCAAGCTCCTTTAACATATCATACTTATTATCATATGCCGCATCGCCAAAATATGATACCGGAAGTCCCGGACCATACTCTAATTCTTCTGCTTTAAAGCCATAATCTGCATAAAGGCTGTCGCAAAGTCCGTCAAGCCACTCTATTTCTGACTTTATAATATCGAACTTTTTCTTCTGTGTACCTGTATAACACTGTACACCACGAATATTAAGTTCTGGATATTTCTCCCTGTTCTTAACAATATCCTTAATATCTTCCTCATCAAGTCCGAACTGGTTGCCGCTTGTTACTCTTAAAAGCACATCTATTGTAACTTCAGCTTCCCTTGCACATTCTGATAAAAGGCTATACTGTTCCTTTGACTCTACTGTATAAACACCAACTCCGCCGCAATCATTTAAAACGTGGCATATATCAGCTTTCTCCTTATTAACACCGGATAATACAATATCTTTCATATTGACCTTCTCTCGCTCGCATATTGCAAATTCTCCCGGTGAACACACCTCATACTTAGTATTAAGATGTTTAAATGCATCTACAAAAAATGGATTAGCTTTCATAGCATAGCAGAGTGTAACCCCTTCTCCTAATATAGCCTTTATCTCATTAATTCTATTTTCAAGTGCTTCTTTATCTAATATATACAATGGTGTTGAATGTTGGTCCGCTATCTCAATAATTTTTTCTGTACTAAGCATTATATTCCTCCATTAAAGCTTTTCTGTCTATCTTTCCATTTTTAGTAAGAGGCATTGACTTTACGTTAATCATAACCTCCGGAATCATAAATTTAGGAAGTTTGGATAAAAGATAATGAGTGAGTGACTTATTATCCTGCTCCCCCTCATAAAAAGCGTATATCTTATTCTCCTCCTGCTGGTATATACAGCAGGCTCTCTGTATGTTATCCATTGAATTAATAGCCATATCAAGCTCTCCTAATTCAATTCTGTGTCCATTGTGCTTTATCTGGAAGTCCTTTCTTGACGAGAAACACATTTCCTTATTATCATTATAATATCCCAAATCACCAGTTCTATATATAATTTCATTATAACTGCCATTAAGCGGGTTCTGGACAAATGCACTGTCTGTCTTTTCTTTATTGTTAAAGTAACCCATTGTAACCGCTGTTCCTGATACACATATCTCGCCTGTCTTATCAGCTTCACTGTTCTTAATAAGTTTATCATTCTCATCTAATAAGAATACTCTCTCATTAGGAAATGCCTTGCCCATTGGAAGGACATCATCAATGGCAAATTCCCTGTCTATAATATAATATGTGCAATTGCAGGTAATCTCTGTAGGACCATATACGTTGGCAAATAACGCATCCTTATAATATTCTCTCCATATATTAAGGTGCTTTATAGGCATTACCTCACCTGAGAATATAACTTTATTAATTGCCTTTGGCACTTTATAATCAAAGCCCTTAAGTGTAGTTATTATACATAACGCTGATACAGCCCATATAAGAGTTGTAACATTGTTATCATCAAGGTAGTCTAAGAGCCTTGTCGGGAATGAGAACATACTCTTTGGTATAATCTGGAGTGTTGCTCCGCATTTTAAGCTTGAATATATATCCTTAACTGATACATCAAAGTCAAATGGTGCCTGATTACCAATTACATCCTTGTCTGTTATTCCAAATATATCTGTAAAACATTCTATAAAATCTATAACCGAACGGTGGTTTACAACAACTCCCTTAGGTACTCCTGTAGAACCTGATGTAAATATTGCATATAATGGATCTATATCAAGAGCATTTGCCTTAATATCCGAAAGCTTCTTTCTGTCCTCATCTGTAACCTGTGCTTCAAGCAGGTCTTCAATGTATACAATATTGCCTGTAAACTCGAGCTTTGCAGCCTTCTTCTCATTCTTTCTGTTAGTAACAATAATATCCGCCTGAAGAGTATCAAGTATGCTGTGAATTCTCTCTGCCGGATGTGCTGGCTCTAAAAGCACATAAAAATTGCCTGTCATTACTACACCCATAAATGCCGCAAGTGTAACACAGCTTTTATCCATATATATAGGAACTGCCTTTCTTGCTCCTGTGTACTTAAGAAGTGCAACAGCTATTGTTGTCGCATTATCTACAAGTTCTGTATATGTCATTGATGATACATTATCAGCCACTGCCGTCTTTAATGGAAACTTTTCTTTAGATGTATACAAATAATCCAATACATTCTTTGTCATAATCACTACCTCTGTTAATACCTTTCTCTCACATCTATGAGCCGCCTGATAATCACAGCACTCATATAATTATATTTCTTTATACATAACTATATATAGTTAATAATTATATCCCTTTTATATATAATAAAAATATGATAACATTTCTATATTATTAAATGAGGATAATTTATGAAAAAATTCAAAAAAGCCGCCGCACTTATAATAGTTATAGCGTGGGGCATATTACTGCTTACAACCTTAATCACAGCATTTATTGATAATGAAACAGCACATACTTTATTCAAAGGTCTTATCTTTACAGATATTGTTCTTCCCATCGTAGCCTACGCTATGATGCTTATGTACAAATATCTGTCCGGACGAAACCATTAATTATATATAACCAATCTATTTAACGCAAATTTGCCGTATCTGATAATCTTAATGACTACAGATACGGCATTATTGTTATTATTAATTATTTGCTGTATGAGCTTACTCTGTGAATAATCTCGTGTCTTCCTGGTCCATTCGATACCATTGTTATAGGTGCTTCTATCTCTTTCTCGATAGCTTCTACATAATCACGGCATTCCTTTGGAAGATCTTCGTAATTCTTAATTCCTCTTATATCGCATTTCCAGCCTGGAAGTGTCTTTAATACTGGCTTAGCCTTCTCAAGCTCTGAAGTAGTTGGGAAGTCCTTAGTAACCTTTCCATCTATCTCATAGCCTACACACATAGGAATTTCATCAAGATATCCAAGTACATCAACTACTGTAAGAGCAACTTCTGTTGTTCCCTGCATACGCACACCATAACGTGTAGCAACTGCATCGAACCAGCCCATTCTTCTTGGACGTCCTGTTGTAGCACCGAACTCGCCGCCGTCACCACCGCGCTTTCTTAACTCGTCAGCTTCCTCTCCGAATATCTCACTTACAAATGCACCAGCACCTACTGCTGATGAGTATGCCTTAACAACTGTTACAACATCTGTAATTGAAGCTGCTGGAATACCAGCACCAATAGCACCATAAGGAGCAAGTGTTGATGAAGATGTAACCATTGGATATATTCCGTGGTCTGGGTCTTTAAGTGAACCTAACTGACCTTCAAGAAGAATCTTCTTGCCTTCCTTAAGTGCCTGATGAAGATAAGCTGATGTATCACATACATATGGCTTAACCATCTCTTTGTATTCCATAAGTGTATTAAATATATCTTCTTCATTAAGAAGTGGCTGATGATAAAGATGTTCAAGCATTACATTCTTTAATGTACATACATTGGCAATCTTCTCTTTAAGGGTATTCTCATCTCCAAATAATTCACTTACCTGAAAACCAATCTTAGCATATTTATCTGAATAGAATGGAGCAATTCCTGACTTAGTTGAACCAAATGACTTACCTGCAAGTCTGGCTTCTTCATATGTATCAAAATCTATATGATATGGCATCATAATCTGTGCTCTGTCTGATACAAGAATCTTAGGCATTGGAACATTCCTGTCTGTAAGACTTTTAAGTTCCTTTACAAGGTATGGAATATTTAATGCAACACCATTACCGATTACACTTGTAATATGATTATAAAATACTCCTGATGGCAGGAGATGTAATGCAAACTTACCATAATCATTGATGATTGTATGTCCAGCGTTACTTCCTCCCTGGAATCTTACAACGATATCAGATTCTTCGGCAAGCATATCTGTAATCTTACCTTTACCTTCATCTCCCCAGTTCGCACCAACAATAGCTTTTACCATAGCTTCCTCCATTCTGCTAGTTCCTAATATAGCATATAACATTAGTGGCCTGTAAACAGAAAACCACAACTGATATAATAACACAAGTTGGCAGTTTCAATCAATGGGTTTATGAAAGAAGTTTACAAAAGTAGTTTAATTATTCTGAAAAACAAGCAAGTTCATTATAATAATATGTTCTTGAACTTCATATGTATTCTGCATATCAAATTATAATTAGTCACACCATAAATTAGAATGATTGCTGTTTTACGATTGAGCTTTAAGGCATTTTTATATATAATTATCATAATTGTAGGCGTTTGCGAAACTCGGTTATATAGACGGCTGCATAGTGAAAAATTAACAAATCATAAGAAGACATTTTGGAGCCGCCGGCACTTAGCGACTGTATTGTAGTCACTTAGTACCGTTGCGAGCGACAAGTAGCAAAAGCGTGTCTTTGTTGATTTTGTTGATTTTTCACATATTTACAAGTGTAATACTGAGTTTCACAATTACCTATTATCATAATTGTATACGGAGGTGGCTAATGCGTAATCGTAATAACAAATATTTTTCTCCATCTTCATTTGAACAAATTCTTAACAATGGTGAAATTGAAGAATTAAAAGAATGGTTATTATTTTTAACAAAATGTCCTTTAGGCACTAAGTACTATAGTTGATTTACTTCCTCTAATTCAGGAGAACGGAAGTGTATGTGTGCTTCTTGCAGCTATGTTTGTCCAGCTTCATATTCTTGCTGTAACTGGACAGACCTCATATTTAAGATTGTCAATCAACAACTGCGAGAAAGCTGTATCACGAACGGACTACACGCTTAATAAAGACTGTCTTAACGTGCTCAGTGCGTGGTGTGCATTATATGATGACAATCGGATATAAAACCACCAAGGAACTACATATATTAAGAAATTAACATTAATTATTAATAAAGGAAAAGGATTTTATATATGGCAGGTAACAATAAAGCCGCTAAGAACAAAAAGAACAAAAAAAATAACAAGAAACGAAAAAATATATTAACAACCTTTATACTTCTTATATCTATTACTGCCCTGTGTCTGGTTATTGGCATATATTACCGTGATAACCACAAACAAAAGGAGGACGACAACACTGTTGTGTTAAATGTTGACAGCACACTTGAAACTCTTTCTGTTGACCCGGAAAGAATTAAATCAGCAATACTTGAACACACTACAAGAGCTGCAGAGAATTACGAATATCCTAATTCTTTCAGCCTTGATATTCCTTTTGTGAGCCAGTATCCTGAACTTCCAACAGGCTGTGAGATAACATCATTGACAGAGGTGCTTAATTATCTTGGCTATGGCATTGATAAAGAAACTCTTGCAAGAAATTATCTTGATATGCGTGACACTGTAACGCAAGGGTGTTTCGTTGAATATTTCTGGGGTTCTCCGTGGAAGACAACAGGCAGCGGCTGTTTCGCTCCTGCTATTGCTAATGCCGCCAACTCATTTTTAAAGAGCCAGAATTCGTCTTATTCAGCATACATAATGAGTTACTCACCGGTTGAGGATCTGTTTACCGAATTGTCACTTGGACATCCTGTTATTGTATGGACAAGCTATAATTATAATGACCCCGATGTTAAGTATAATGATGTAACACTTGATGATGGGACTGTATTTACATGGCCTCGCAATGAGCATTGTGCAGCACTTTCCGGATATGATATTGACAGAGGGGTCGTGACATTGGCTGACCCGACTTATGGGATTGTGGAGAGGTCAATGGAGGAATTTGTTACTTATTATCAGAAGTATTATTATCAAGCAGTGGTGGTTAGGTGATTTTACTTAATTTGACTGTCTGCGTGCGGCTTAAAGCATATGCTTGATTTAGATACTCAAACAGCCAATTCTTCGCATTGTCTGGCACGATGCTCTGCACCTTTGAGAACCAAAAAAGATTTTCCACCGATGTATGCAAGCATATCCCGGTGGAAAATTTTTTTGGTTCTCTTGACACTGGACAAGCTGGGCTAGAATGTCAGCCTGTTGTCTGTTGTTATTTAGTACAATACCACCGTTGCGTAATTCACGTATGTGAATTATGTGACGGTGGTATTGTACTCGTTACTCGCGCAAGCTATTGAGGGGAATTGGACCCCCGACCTCTTCATTACCAATGAAGTGCTCTGCCACTGAGCTACAATAGCATAACTGCTGTATTTTACAGCAATTTTATTTATATCATTTTTGTAATGATTAATCAAGTATATTTATAGCTAATCTACAATTATTTTTATCTTGTTTCTTGAACGCTGTATTGCGTTGTCTATTGATTTGGGTGTCTTGCCTAGCTGGTCGGCTATTTTTATATAGTCGTTGCCTTCCATAAGGAGTGTTACTACCTGTTTCTCGAACGGGCTCAATGACTCGAAGGCTTTTTCTTCCAGATTGTCTGTTACTTCCCTGTCAATGTATAGTGCTTCTGGATTTTGTTCACTGTCGTGTACTAATGTATCCACAAGCTTCATATCTGACTCATCGTCTGATTTGTTCGCTGGCGTATCAAATGATACATAGGAATTAAGAGGGGTATTTTTCTTGGCATTAGAAGCTTTTACTGCATTCATAAGCTGTCCGTTAATACATAGTGAGGCAAATGTAGCAAACGAAGCTGCCTTTAGCTCATCATATGTTGTGACTGCCTTATAAAGTCCTATCATTCCCTCCTGTATAAGGTCGTCTTTATCCCCGCCGACTATATACATAGCATTCGCTTTTTTTCTAACAAGATTCTTATATCTTTCCATAATCTCGTCCACAGCTCTTGCATCTCCGTCACGATACATACTTACAAGTTCTTCATCTTTGTACAACTCATAATGCTTCATACCATTCTCTGCCTTACTATTTCAAACGCCATAACTCCTGCCGCAACCGAAGCATTAAGAGAGTCTATATCTCCCTTCATAGGAATTGAGGCAACAAAATCACATTTCTCTTTTACAAGACGGCTTACGCCATTGCCTTCATTGCCTATAACAAGGCCTATCGGTCCTTTTAAATCAAGGTTATACATAGTTTCGCCGCCCATATCTGCACATACGAACCACAAGCCCTCTTTCTTTAATGCCTCAATAGTGTTAGCTATATTAGTAACCTTGGCTACTGGTGTATAATTAATTGCACCTGCTGATGTCTTGGCTACTGTCGCTGTAAGTCCTACAGCTCTTCTCTTAGGGATAATAACACCATGTGCTCCTGCAAGATTAGCTGTTCTTATTATTGCACCAAGATTATGTGGATCTTCAATCTCATCAAGAACAAATATAAATGGTGCTTCGCCCTTGCATCTTGCAGCTTCTAATATATCTTCAACTTCTGCATATTCATAAGCTGCACCTATTGCAACAACGCCCTGATGGTGTCCTGTATTGGCAAGTCTGTCAAGTCTTTCCTTGTCCACATAGTTAATTATTGTTGAAGTCTTCTTAGCTTCTCTTACAATACTCTTTATAGGACCGTCCTGACAGCCATCAAGAATAAACAGCTTATCAATTGTCTTTCCAGAACGAAATGCCTCAATGACTGCATTACGCCCCTCAAATGTTAATTCCTTATATCTCATATTTATGAATTCCAACCTTTCTTTTATGCCTGTTTATTATCATTTTCAAGCCAGTCAAGTGCATCTTTAATAAGCTCGCACATTCTTTCATACTGTCCTGACAAATACAGATAACCCATAAGTGCCTCAAAGCCTGTCGCCCTTCTATAATCACTTATGGAAGCATTCTTGGCTGATGTGTAGGATTTGGCATTTCTGCCTCTCTTGTATACACTTCCTTCTTCCTCGGTAAGCTTATCTTCAAGATAACCTATCATCTTAGACTGTGACTCAGCCTTGACAATACTGCTTGCAGCCCTGTTCATCTTATTAACCTGTGTATTGCCAGCAGTAACTATCTTAGTCTTTACTACTAAGTCAAATATACTGTCACCTATATACGCAAGAACAAGTGGGGAAAGCTGTCTTGGACTTACACTTTTTAGTCCAAGTACATCCCATATATCACTTGTCAGGTTATCTTTTATGCTCTCTTCCATCTGACACCTTCTCTTGTATCCTCAAGAATAATTCCCTTAGCCATAAGTTCATCTCTTATCTCGTCAGCTCTTGCAAAATTCTTATCTTTTCTTGCCTGCTGTCTTTCAGCGATAAGTGCTTCTATATCTTCATCAAGAAGTTCTTCTTCCTTAATAACCTTAAGTCCTAATATATCCGCAAGTGTAACAATACTTTCCTTTAGTGCTGTTATATATTCCTTAGTATTGTCCTCTGATGAATTAGAATTAGCAAGCTTAACTAATTCAAATACTGCTGATATTGCATCAGCTGTATTAAAGTCGTCATCCATAGCAGCTTCAAATTTACCATAAATGTCTTTAGTTGAATCTATTACCTTCTTCTCATCTTCTGTCATAGCACTATCTTTAGCACTCTTTTCAAGATGTGTAAGATTAGTAACTGCTGTGATTATTCTGTCAAGACCGTTCTTGGCTGCTTCCATAAGGTCATGGCTGAAATTAATAGGATTCCTGTAATGTGCTGAAAGCATAAAAAATCTTAATACCTGTAAATCATATTCCTTTGAAATATCTCTTACTGTAAAGAAATTACCTAATGACTTAGACATTTTCTTATTATCAATATTAAGGAATGCATTGTGCATCCAGTACTTGGCAAATGGAACTCCGTTAGCGGCTTCTGACTGTGCAATTTCATTCTCGTGATGCGGGAATATTAAATCCTCACCGCCTGCGTGAATATCTATCTCATCTGCAAGATACTTCTTAGACATTACAGAACACTCTATATGCCAGCCCGGACGTCCTTCACTCCAAGGTGACTCCCAATAAGGCTCTCCGTCCTTCTTTGGCTTCCATAATACGAAATCAAGTGGATCTTCCTTCTCATCTTCACCTGATACCTTAAGCTTGTGTGCATCATCTCTATGTCCAGCCTCTAAATCATCTATATTCTTCTTAGAAAGCTTTCCATAACCCTCAAAACGTCTTGTTCTGTAATATACAGTACCATTCTTCTCATAGGCATAACCTTTATCGATAAGTGTCTTTATCATATCAATCATACCGTCAATTTCCTGTGTAGCAAGAGGATGTGTTGTTGCTGGCTTAATATTCATTCCAGCCATATCCTTTTTACATTCCTTAATATAACGCTTAGAGATTTCTTCTGCTGTAACTCCTTCTTCTATAGCCTTCTTAATAATCTTATCATCCACATCTGTAAAGTTAGATACATAATTAACATCATATCCCTTGTACTCAAGATATCTCCTTACTGTATCAAACACTATCATAGGTCTTGCATTACCAATATGTATAAGGTTATACACTGTTGGTCCGCATACATACATTTTAACTTTGCCTTCTTCTAATGGCACGAATTCTTCTTTACTTCTTGAAAGTGTATTATAAATCTTCATAATAACTTTGATCCTTTCTTTATGTCGGTAAAATTAATCTTCTATTCTTCTATATTTCTTGGCTCATTAACAAGATTTTCAAGATGTGCGATACGTTTCTTAAGCTTCTTATTCTGCTCCTTAAGATATTCTATATCGCTCATAACCGGGTCTGGAAGATGTATCTGGTCAAGATCTTCAAGCACTCTTACATCACCTCTCATAACAACTCTGCCAGGAACACCTACAACTGTTGAGTTAGGTGGCACATTTTTTAATACTACTGAACCTGCACCTATCTTACAATTATCGCCTATAGTCACAGAACCTAATACCTTAGCACCTGCACCAACCATTATGTTGCTTCCAAGTGTAGGATGACGTTTGCCCTGCTCTTTGCCTGTTCCACCAAGCGTAACTCCCTGATAGAGTGTTACATTATCTCCTATAATAGCAGTTTCACCAATGACAACACCATGTCCGTGGTCAATAAATAACCCTTCGCCAATAGTTGCACCTGGGTGGATTTCTATTCCTGTCTTTCTTGCTGTTCTTTGTGACAGCTTTCTTGCTCTGTAGAAATGCCCTTTCTTATAAAGCTTATGGGCTTTTCTGTACTTTAATAATGCCCAGAAGCTTGGATAAAGGAACACTTCCATTTTACTTTTAATCGCAGGATCCCTATCCATAATGACAGCCATTTCCTGCTTTATAAAATCTAAATATTTCATATCTGATAACTTCCTAACTAATTAATCTTAATCTATTATATGATATTTAATCACAATCAGATATGCTGAATTCCTAATAATTACTCAATTGTAATCCTGTGACCAGACTTACTCCTGTGTTCTTCTTGCAGCACATCCATTACAGCCGCTGCAACAGTTAGTCATATCCGAATCACCATATATATAATTAGACACTGACACAAGACTGCATATAGCCTGTGAGGATATCCCCTCACCTGTTCCTGTAAAGCCAAGACCTTCTTCTGTTGTCGCCTTTACATTAACACAGTTGACATCAATCTTTAATGCCTTTGCAATATTCTCTCTCATGGTATCTATATAAGGACGCATTTTAGGCTTCTGTGCAATAATTGTAGCATCTATATTCTCGATTATATAATTATTCTTATCAAGAAGCACACCAACTTCCTCTAAAAGCTTAATGCTTGATATGCCCTTGTAAGCAGCATCTGTATCTGGAAAATGCTTTCCTATATCTCCAAGTGCCGCGGCACCTAAAAGTGCATCCATAATTGCGTGTAATAATACATCTGCATCTGAATGGCCTAACAATCCTTTCTCATAAGGAATCTCTACTCCACCGATTATAAGCTTTCTATCTTCAACTAACTTATGAACATCATAACCTAATCCAACTCTCATCTAATAACCATACCTTTCTCAGTACGCATAAGCCTATCAATATCATATCCTTATAAGTAAACCACATTTTAGTAACATTTACAAGTTCCTAATACACATTTATCCTAATGCCACATCTAACATCATCATTATTCCAAAACCTATCGCAAATGCAATTACTCCGATATTAGAATGCCTCCCCTGTGACATCTCCGGAATAAGTTCTTCTACTACAACATATATCATAGCTCCAGCCGCAAAGCTTAAAAGATATGGCATTGCAGGTGTAATTATTCCTGCTGCCAGTATCGTTACGAATGCAGCTACAGGTTCAACCACGCCTGACAGAAATCCATACAGAAATGACTTTCCCCTGCCAAGCCCGTTAGCTCTTAGCGGCATTGATATAATAGCTCCCTCTGGGAAATTCTGAATTGCTATTCCAACCGACAGCACAAGTGCCGCCATTGCTGTAATTCCTGAATTGCCAAGCAGAAAGCCCGCATACACAACACCAACTGCCATCCCCTCAGGTATATTATGAATTGTCACTGCAAGGACAAGCATAGTCGTTTTTTTTAGATTAGTTCTTGGTCCTTCCGAAACCTCACTATTAATATGCAGATGAGGCGTTATATTATCAAGCAGCAGCAAGAACAGCATACCAGCCCATAAACCGACAAGTGCCGGCACGAACGCAAATCTTCCCATACTTTCTGACTGTTCAATTGACGGAATAAGCAGACTCCATACAGAAGCTGCAACCATAACTCCGGATGCAAAGCCTGTAAGGCTTCTTTGTATCCCATCTTTCATATTCTTCCTCATAAAAAACACACAAGCTGCTCCTAGTGTTGTTCCCAATAAAGGAATTAACACCCCATATACCGCCTCAATTCTCATATTTAATATTCACTTTCCTTTCTTAACCTTCTCTTCTCACGCATTGTTGAAACAATGTGATGAATAGCCGCAACCGGATGATGAAACATCATTCTCGGTCCTGAAAATCTCATTACTGCTTTTATCTTTCCCCTCATCTCCTGATTATAGCAATGTACCTTGCAGTTAGCACAGAATGTCTTAGTTTCCATAAATGGGCATTTATCACTTCTTAATCCTGCATACTCAGCAAGCTCCTGACACTCAGCACACAAGCCATTTTTATTGATACTGCCCTTATTATATTTATTATGATGATTTTTCTTACAATATAACGCTATCATATAAGAAACCATCTGCTTCTCTTTTTCTCTCTTTTTATTAATATCTGTCTTTTTCATAATTATTAACTCATTCGCCCATTCTCTACGGAATATATCTTATCCGTAATTCTCATAGTTGACTGTCTGTGTGACACCATCACAACCGTCTTATTCTGTCTTTCCTCATTAAGCGATTTAAGGATAACCGCCTCGTTAAGACTGTCAAGATTGCTTGTAGGCTCATCTAAGAGTATTAAAGGTGCATTATGAAGAAATACCCTCGCAAGTCCTATACGCTGTTTCTCTCCTCCCGAAAGTGTATCTCCCAATTCTCCTACAGGTGTATCATAGCCCTGTGGAAGCGACTGTATAAAATCGTGTATGGAAGCTTTCTTGCAGGCATTCACAATTTCTTCATCTGTCGCATCAAGCTTTGCAATTCTTATATTGTTCTTTATGCTGTCGTGAAACAGATGTGTATCCTGTGTCATAAAACCTTCCATATCCCTTAAGTTAGAAGTGTTAATATTCTTAATATCACTGCCTGAAATACTTATTCTTCCTTTATCTGTATCCCAGAAACGCATAAACAGCTTAAGGAGCGTTGACTTTCCACTTCCGCTCTTTCCTATTATTCCAGTTATTTCACCCTTCTTAATATCAATACTGAAATTATCAAGTATAGTTTCTTGTCCATAGGCAAATGTAACATCTTCCGCATTAATACCTTCAAATTCAATTTCTTTATTACCCGTAAGTTCCTCTATAACCGGTTCTTCATCTAATATATCAAGAACTCTGTTACCTGCCGCAAATGTACTCTGCAATGTACTTCCTAACGCCGCCAGCGCCACTGCCGGTCCAAATGATGAGAATAATGCAATAGTAGTAAGGAGTACACCATCAAAGCCTATAATACCGGCATAATAAAGCTTAACACCTGCAAGAAGCATAATTATGTCAAATACCAGTATACACACATTAGTAACCGCTGTATTAACACCAGACACATTCTTCATTCTTCTTGCATCTTCTGATAAATCATCCGTCATGCTATTCATAAGTTCAAGTCGTTTAGCACCATTACTGTACTGTATTGTCTCAGAAGCACCTCTTAGGCTTTCAAGCACGAAGCTGCTGAGTTCTCCCGACTTAGTTCTGTATCTTAAACCATCATCTCCGCTTGCCTTAGATGCAATAAGCGGTATCGCAACACCTACACATATATATGCTATAAGTGCAATAAGTGCCAGCGACCAGTGAAATGAGCCTATATAACAACACATAATTATTGTATACAATACAGCTATCGCAATAGGTGATATTGTATGTGCGTAGAACACCTCAAGAAGCTCTATATCCGAAGTTATTATAGATATAAGGTCGCCTCTGTCCCTGCCCTCAAGCCTGGCTGGACAAAGCTTTCTTAATGCTCTGAATACTTTATCTCTTATTATTGCAAGTAACTTAAATGCTATAAAATGATTACACGACTGTTCTGCATATCTGAAACCTGCCCTTACAAGTGCGAACACAATTACGCACACGAATATCACACCAAGTGTGAGTCCTGTATCATACCCTGATACAGCGAGTATTGCATAACCACCGAATATTGTTATAAAAGAAGCACATAAATGTCCTGCAAGTCCCATAAGAATTGCCACCGCCATATAACCAGCAAGCGGTTTTACAAGACCTATAAGCCTTAACATTACATTTAATCCACTACGTCCGGATTTTCCGTCTGAACTATTAACAATATGCTTATTATTATCCACCTTGCCCATATTTATGCCTCATTTCCTGATGTTCTTTTTTCAACATCATCTTTAAAACCGTAATTCTCAAGCTCATACTGTACATTCCATAATCTTGAATATACTCCATTTTTTGCTAAAAGCTCATTATGCTTTCCAGCCTCTGCAACTCTGCCAGCTTCAAGCACATATATATTGTCTGCATTAACTACATTAGCAAGTCTGTGAGATATAAGAATCACTGTTTTAGTCTTTGCAAGATTAAGCACCTCTCTCATAATATCGTCCTCGCTCTCCATATCAATGTTAGAAGTTGCCTCATCAAATATATATATATTTCTGTCATGCATAAGTGCCCTTGCAAGTGCAAGTCTTTGCCTTTGTCCACCCGAAAGATTAGAAGCCTGTTCATTAAGCTTCATATCAAGTCCGCCCTCAGACATAACAAAGTCATATAGATTAACTCTTTTAAGAACATCTAACATATGCTCATCTGTCGCTTCCGGATAAGCAACAATAAGGTTATCCCTTATCGTACCTTTAAACAGATAGCTCTGATGACTTATATATGTAACATTTTGCATTAGTGAAGCCTCGCTTATATCAGAAAGCTTCTCACTTCCAATCCTGATATCTCCTATATAACCCTTATTGCGGTGCATAAGTATTCCTGCAAGCGTTGATTTACCACAGCCGCTCTCACCGACAATCGCTGTAAAGCTCTTATCAGAAAATGTCATATCAACACCTTTAAGAATTTCCCTGTCTTTCTCATACGAAAAATGTACATTTTTTAATTCTATATTTTCATTGGCCGGAAACTCATTGCTTCCTTTATCCTCTTCCTCAAGTGCAAGAAAATTAAATATCTTATCACTTGCCGCCATTCCATTCATAGCTATATGAAAGAATGAGCCAAGCTGTCGCATTGGAATAAAAAAATCCGCTGATAAAAGTATAATCAGAAGACAGCCTGCCAGATTAATATTACCATCACTAAACTGCGTCACAGAAAGAATAATTCCAAGAGCTGCTCCTCCATATGCAACAAAATCCATTATTGTAATAGAATTAAGCTGCATTGTAAGCACTTTCATTGTTATCTTTCTGAACTTTTCTGACTCCTCGTTCATCTGTATGTTCTTATAATCATCTGCCTGATATATCTTTAAAGTTGTAAGCCCTTCAAGATTTTCCAAAAATGTGTCGCCAAGAGCTGTATATTGTGACCAGTATTTAGATAAAAGCTTCTTGGCCCAGGTCTGCACAAATGCAATTGATATTGGTATAAGCGGTACGCATATAAGCAGAACTACTGCCGAAACCACATTTATAGTGCATATGCAAACAAATAATGTAAGCGGTGCAAGCATAGCATAAAAAAACTGGGGCATATATGCTCCAAAATATGTTTCAAGCTGGTCTACACCTTCAACTGTAACCTGTACAAGTTCTGATGTCTTAACCTTCTCATTATATGATGCTCCCATACGAAGAAGCTTTTCATATATCATCTGTCTTAAATTTCTCTTTACTGTCTTAGATGACAGATAGCTCATCTTTGATGAACCAATATTACAAACTGCCCTTACAATAACGCATACTATAAGACTTATCACCATAGCTGCCATACTAGAAAAATTATATTTTCCTATTCCACTGCCACCGTCTATAAGGCCCGCAATAAATGTTGTTATTATCGTCATAAGCACAATATTAGAAACCAGAGCCAGCCATTGGAATATGACATTTCCTGCTATATATTTTTTACTCTCAGGTATTGTCTGAATTAATTGTTTCTTTATCATCGATACGTCCTCTCTAATTACAGTTAGTGTCATTAAACTTAATTATAATTTATCTTAATATCACGCATTATGTCAAGATGCAAAGTATTACCATTTTATAAATAAAAGGAATGTGCAAAGCACATTACTGTGCCGAGCACGGTCGCTTGCGGCAAACTACTTCTTCGTGCGAGTGCTCATCATCGGCACATAGTGCCTTTTATGTAATAGGAAATTCTAATAGAATTTCCTATTACATAAAAAAATCCCCTTATGAGCCGTTCTCTCATAAGGGGCAAAATTCATAGCTGCTTATGCTATGATGAAAGGAGGGAGAATTCACCTATAATTAAAATAATTGATGAATTCGATATGAAAAAAAATAATCTTGTAAAAAGTATTTGTAATGGTGTATTTAAAATAGCATATTGTATTTGATTTTTCAAGATGTTTTATGTAATTTCACCGATATTTACAATAATAACATATTTTGATTGTGCACATTTCACAATCAATCCACAGATACTGCACAATTAAACCACTATTTTTGTAATAAAATTACATAAAAAAAAGAACGCAAACGCGTTCTTTTACAATAGTAGCGAGAGAGGGATTTGAACCCACG
>ENA-ORRH01000238-ORRH01000238.1-human-gut-metagenome-genome-assembly--contig:-NODE-238-length-50981-cov-3.68914_pt1 | contig 50981 bp, 49 predicted proteins | sample MGYA00242173_ERZ509130 | MGnify/ENA primary metagenome ERZ509130 (study PRJEB26280, sample SAMEA2338633) | human gut metagenome | biome: human gut; feature: human-associated habitat; material: faeces... | reverse complement strand
CTTAGCTGCCAGGCAAGCGAAAGAAGCTGCCGGTGGCAGTTCCTGCAGATTTATATGAACAAACAGAAAAATGGAGGTGCAGATATGATACCGGAAAAACTGACAATAGAATGGTTACGGGAAAATTATAAAAAAGGAACCATAACACCAAGAGAAGTGGTGGAAGAAATTGTAACCAGAGCAAAAGAATTAAAGGAAATGAATATTTTTATTGTGGAACCGGAGGATATGGATTTCGAACAATACCTTTCCAAACTGGGAGAAATGGATTTTGATGAAAAACCACTCTGGGGTATTCCATTTGCAATCAAGGACAACATTGATTTAAAGGGCTATCCAACAACGGCTGCCTGTCCGGCATATGGATATGAACCGAAGGAAAGCGCAACAGTTCCGGAGCGCCTGATTAAGGCAGGAGCAATCCCAATCGGAAAGACAAATTTAGACCAGTTTGCAACAGGTCTGGTGGGAACCCGTTCACCGTATGGTGAAGTCCACAATTCCCTGCGGGAGGAACTGATCAGCGGAGGTTCCAGTGCAGGAAGTGCAGTAGCGGTAGCCGAAGGTCTGGCAGCGCTGGCGCTTGGAACAGATACAGCAGGTTCCGGAAGAGTTCCGGCAGCATTAAATAATCTGATAGGCTTTAAGCCGACCGTAGGTGCATGGCCGCTTCGTGGAGTAGTTCCGGCATGTGCAAGTCTCGACTGTGTTACCGTATTTGCAAATAACTTAGAGGATGCCTTGGAAACAGACCGCATTGTGAGAGGATTTGATGAAGCAGACCAGTGGTCCAAAGAAGTAATACGAAAAGAAAGTAAACTTCCGGAAGTTATTTATATTCCAAAGCAGCCAATTGATTTTTACGGACCATTTGCCAGACAGTATAAGGCAGCCTGGAAGGAATCCATCGCATTGATTGAACAGTGTGGTGTACCGGTAGAATATGTAGATACTTCCTTCTATCAGGAAGCGGCACTGCTTTTATACGGTGGTCCGTGTGTGGCAGAACGCTGGTCGGATTTAGGCAGCTTTGTCATTGAACATGGAGAAGATTTATTCCCTGTTACAAAGACGATTTTAGAAAGCGGCAACCGCCCGGATTACACTGCAGAATATCTCTATCAGACTTTGCATAAATTAACGGGTTACCGTCATAGAAGCAATCTTATTTTGAAAAATGGCATATTGGTATTCCCGACATGCGCAGGAACTTATTCCAGAGAAGAAGTAAGAAAAAATCCGATTGAGACCAACAGTGATATGGGAAAATATACGAATCATTGCAATCTTCTTGATATGTGTGCCATCGCAGTTCCAACCGCGTTTGCAGAGGAAAACCTTCCGTTTGGAGTAACTTTATTTGGTACAGCAGCCAATGAGCATCTTATCTGTGCAGTGGCAGACAGGATAGAAAAGAGCCGTCTATGAAAAATGTAAAAGCAGCATGGATAGAAGAAAAACTGGCGCAGGATTTAAAAGGAAAAATATGTTATGCCAATGTTTTATCCGTACATAAAAGTGTGCTGAATCTGAAATGGGGCAATCGTCTGATTACTGTTGCAACGGGGGAAACAGAAGGTGCGGCAGATGAGATTGTACTGGAAACACAGGAAGATTTTATGGATATGCAGATTTTACCGGAAGCTGTATTTCAGATAAAGGACGGAGCAATCAAAGGAGATATGCTCACCGTTGATTTTTCTGATGCAAAGCCTTATAAGCTGATGCATCAGATAAAATATTCTGTCCCGGATGAAAAGCTGCTTACGGAACTGGAGCAGTGGATTTATCAGAATGGAAATGCATCTTCTTTATATAATGGTTATTTTAACCAGCCGGAGGATTCGGCACTTGGAAGATATTTTAAGGATGAAATGAAGAAATTAAAAGAAGCTGCGGCAACAGCTGCCCGGGAAGAATTATTGCATCAGATGATGGAAATGTGCGGAGCAGGCATTGGGCTTACTCCATCGGCAGATGATTTTATCGCAGGAGTGCTCCTTATATTTTATGCCTATGAGCCGCTGGATGAAAAAATGTATCAGAAATGCGTGGCATCCGTACAGAAGAAAACAGTAAGTATTTCCGGTTATATGCTTGCAAATGCGGCAAAGGGAAGAGGTAGAAGCTCGGAACTTAAGCTTTTAGAGGCAATTTCAGCAAAGGATAAATCCGGCATAGAAAAATATTTAGAGGAAGTAAAAGACTTTGGTTCCACATCAGGAACGGATACCTTAATCGGTATGGTCTTTGGACTACGTTATATCAGGGAAAGCGAGGAAAGAGAAGGATGAAAAATATACTTGTAATAAGAAAGAATACTTATTTTGATTCCGTTACATTGATGTCTTTATCGGAGGAATTAAAGAAGCTGGATGAAGCAGAAAATGTAATGGTTACGATGGCAACTGCGATGAACAAAGAGCTGTTACAGAAGGAGCAGTTAGCAGACGCATCCATTGAAGCATGCACGGAAAATGATTTGGTCATTGCAGCAAAAGTGTTAGATGAAGTAGAAGAAGAGGATTTTATCGGACTTGTGGATGAGAAACTCAAAGGCGATAAGGCATCCGGTGAAAAGGAAGAAGAGGTCTATGCAACCATCAAACAGGCAAAAGCAGCAGATGAGGATGCAAATATGGTGGTCATTTCCGTGCCGGGTGAACATGCTGCCAGAGAGGCGAAAATTGCATTGGAAAATGGCATGAATGTCATGCTTTTCAGTGACAATGTGACCTTAGAAGAAGAACGCTCTTTAAAAGAACTGGCACACGAAAAGGAATTGCTGGTCATGGGACCGGATTGCGGAACTGCCATGATAAATGGAATCGGTCTTTGCTTTGCAAACAAGGTTGCAGCAGGCAATATTGGAATTGTAGGAGCTTCCGGTACCGGAATGCAGGAAATTATGGTTTTGATTGACCGCTATGGATGTGGTATTTCCAATGCCATTGGTGTGGGCGGAAGAGATTTAAAGGAAGCCATTGGCGGAATCATGATGTTAGATGGACTTCATATGTTAGAAGCAGATGAAAAAACGAAAGTAATAGTCATTGTATCCAAAGTTCCGGATGAAGCAGTAGAGCAGAAATTATTGGAGGTAATTGAACGGGATATTACAAAACCGGTTGTCATTTATTATACAACAGATGAGAAAAAGACCACGGATTTAAAGAAAGTGGTATTTGCAGATTCCCTTCTTGGTGCAGCCCAAAAAGCCTGTGAGTTGTCCAGCGGAAAGAAGCCGGAAGAAAAGATGCAGCAGATAGCAGCATTTGAACAGTTTGCTGATACACAAAAATATATCAGAGGTCTTTACTGTGGTGGAACGGTATGCGCAGAAGCGTATTACTACTTAAAGCAAAAAGCAGATGAAGTCTACAGCAATGTGACAAAGGATAAAGCACATATGCTTGCGGACGTATTTAAAAGTCAGGGACATACGCTGCTTGATTTGGGAGATGATTTCTTCACAACAGGAAGAGCCCATCCGATGATTGACCCGACCATCCGGCTGTCAAGGATTAAAGAGGAGTGCGAAGACCCGGAATGTGCAGTAATTCTTTTGGATTTTGAAATCGGCTATGGTTCCAATGAGAATCCGGCAGGAACAACAATCGATGTAATCCGGGAAGGAATGGAGCTGGCAAAAGCCCGGGGCAGAGAAATAAAATTTGTGACCTATGTGCTTGGAACAGATGCAGATATGCAGAATAAGAGACAACAGGAAAAACAGTTGGCAGAGTGTGGCTGTATCATTACAGAAAGTAATCTGGAAGCAGTAAAAACGGCATGCAGACTGATTGGATTGGAGGAATAGAGTATGAATCAGCTTTTTTCACAGGATAAATTAAATATCATAAATGTAGGATTAAAAGGGTTTGGACCGGATGCCATGTCACAGGGTGCTGTTGTAAAACAGGTGGAATGGAAGCCGGTGGCAGGCGGACGAAAAGATATTATCGAAGCACTGGATAAAGTAGAACCCCTTGCAGAGAAAATCAAAGAAGCCAATGAAACAGTTATTTCCAGAATGAAAGCAGCAAAGCCGGTACTTGTAGGTATGGATCTGGCATTAAATGTAGTGCCGGAGATGACCGAGCATACAATTCTTCATGCGGGCCCGCCAATTGCATGGGAGAATATGTGCGGCCCAATGAAGGGGGCTGTAATCGGAGCTGTTTTATTTGAAGGATTAGCAGCAGATGATGAAGAAGCTGTGAAATTGATTGAAAGTGGTGCAATCAAATTTGACCCATGTCATGAGCATAAGGCAGTAGGACCAATGGCAGGTGTTCTTTCCGCACATATGCCGGTTCACATTGTGAAAAATGAGACAAATGGAGACTTTGCATACTGCAGTATTAATGAAGGTCTTGGAAAGGTACTTCGTTTCGGCGCATATTCAAAGGAAGTATTGGACCGGCTGGCATTTTTAAGAGACGAATTTATGCCGGTTATGCAGAAAGCACTTGCTTTGACCGATGGAATTGATATAAAGCTGATTACTGCCCAGGCATTGCAGATGGGAGATGAGTGCCACAACCGTAATAAGGCGGCAACTTCTCTTTTCTATAAACAAATCAGTCAGTTGATATTAGAAACAGATTGTGAAAAAGCAGCCATTCAGAAAGCACTTTCCTTTATTGCCGGAAATGACCATTATTTTCTGAATCTGTCCATGCCTGCATGTAAGCTGATTACAGAAGCCGGTCAGAATGTGCCATATGCAACCATTGTTTCTACGATGGCAAGAAATGGCGTGGAATTCGGAATAAAAGTAAGCGGAATCGGTACGGGAGAATGGTTTGACTATGCTTCAAATTATATCGAGGGACTTTATTTCCCGGGATATTCGAAAGAAGATGCAAACCCGGATATCGGAGACAGTGCCATTACAGAGACAACCGGTATCGGCGGAATGTCAATGGCAGGAGCACCGGCGATTGTGCAGTTTGTCGGCGGTGATGTAGAAGATGCATTCAATACAACAAAAAGAATGTATGGTATTACAACGGATATTAATGCGGCGTATGCAATTCCGAATATGAACTTTAAGGGAGCACCGATGGGAATTGATATGTTAAAAGTAATAGAAAGTGGAGTGCTACCGGTTATTAATACAGGAATTGCCCATAAGGAAGCAGGAATCGGCCAGATTGGCGCAGGAATTGTAAATCCGCCAATGGAATGCTTCTATCAGGCATTACTGGCATATGTGAAAAAATATGCATAAAACAAGAAGGAAAGAAGGTGTACTATGAAAAGATATGTAATTGCAATCGGAGGAAATGCGCTGGAAGAAAAGAAAAGTTCATTACCGAAAATTTTCCGGCAGATTGCAGGCTGCATTGCACACCTGATTGAAAAGGGGGACAGCATTGCCATTGTATTTGGCAATGGTCCCCAGGTTGGAAAACTGGTTATGCAGAATCACTATGCCAGCAAAGAAATAGAAGAAAATACCATTGATGAATGCGTTGCCATGACGCAGGCGCTCATCGGCTATCAGTTGGAAAAGGAGCTGGGAAATGCATTGCTTTCCTATGGCGTAAAAAGAAATATCGTCAATGTCATAACCCAGGTTGTGGTAGACGAACAGGAATTAGCTCATGCGAAGCCAACAAAACCTATTGGGGCGGCGTATTCCAAAGAAGAGGCAGACCGCCTTTGCAGGGAACGCCCGGGCATCGTATTTAAAGAGGATTCCTTAAGAGGCTGGCGCAGAGTTGTGGTATCACCAAAACCGCTGTGTATTCGGGAAATTGAAACTATCCGGGCATTATTAGAACAGGAAAATATTGTAATTGCCGGAGGAGGCGGTGGAATTCCGGTTATTGAGAAAGCGGATAAAGAATATCTGGGCGTTGATGCAGTGATTGATAAAGATTATACGGCAGAAAGAATTGCAGAAGATGTAGAAGCAGATGTGCTGGTCTTATTGACCGGAGTGGAATATGTAGCCATTCATTATGGCATGGAAAATCAGCAGAATCTCAAAGAAATTTCATCCGATGAAATGAAACAGTATGAAGCAGACGGTGAGTTCTCGGAAGGAAGTATGCTTCCAAAGGTAAAAGCGGCACTTAAGTTTGCAGAAAGCAGACCTGGCAGGGAAGCGGTCATCGGTACTTTGGCAAAGTTAGAAGATATTTTAGAGGGGACCAGTGGTACCCGGATAAAAGAAGCAGAAGGGATTTGTAAACGGATTTAATGAGAAAAACGAATCGCCAAGCACCTTGCACTTTTTACTTAGTTAGTATACAATAAACGAAGTTAGTAATAACTAACTTCGTGCGAATCATAGGGACTCCTTTGGAATATGGAGACGGCAATATCCATATTCACCGGAAGAAATATTCTTCCGGGAGGAAAAGTCCTGTATCTGACAAAATGAAAAGAAAGGTGATAATAGGACATGAATTACTTAGAGATTGAAAAAGTAGTTGGACGTGAGATTTTGGATTCCAGAGGAAATCCTACCGTGGAAGCAGAGGTATATCTTGTGGATGGTACAGTAGGAAGAGGAACTGCACCAAGTGGTGCATCTACCGGAGAATTTGAAGCTCTGGAATTAAGAGATGGAGATAAATCAAGATACCTTGGAAAAGGTGTTACAAAAGCAGTAGAAAATATCAATACAATCATCAACGATGCAATTATCGGAATGGATGCATCTGACATCTATGCAGTAGATGCGGCAATGCGCAAAGCGGATGGAACCAAGGATAAATCCAAATTAGGTGCAAATGCAATCCTTGCAGTATCCATTGCAACAGCCAGAGCAGCAGCCATTTCTTTAGATATTCCGTTATATCGTTTCTTAGGCGGAATTTCCGGAAATCGTCTTCCGGTACCAATGATGAATATTGTAAATGGCGGATGCCATGCATTATCATCCGGACTTGATGTACAGGAATTTATGATTATGCCGGTAGGCGCACCAAGCTTCAAAGAATGCTTAAGGTGGTGTGCAGAAGTATTCCATGCACTTGCTTCTATTTTAAAAGAGCGAGGACTTGCAACCTCTGTTGGTGATGAAGGTGGATTTGCACCTGCATTAAAATCAGACGAAGAAGCAATTGAAACCATCTTAGAGGCAGTAAAGAAAGCAGGCTACGAGCCGGGCAAAGACTTTAAGATTGCTATGGACGCTGCATCCTCCGAGTGGAAGAGCGAAAAAGGAAAAGGATACTATAAGCTTCCAAAGGCTGGTACAGAATATACCGCAGAGCAGTTGATTGAACACTGGGAAGCATTATGTGAGAAATATCCAATTATCTCTATCGAAGATGGTCTGGACGAGGAAGACTGGGAAGGATGGCAGAAACTTACTGCAAGACTTGGAGACAAAGTGCAGTTAGTAGGTGATGACTTATTTGTTACCAATACCGAGCGTCTTTCCAAAGGAATTGAACTGGGCGCAGGAAATGCAATCTTAATTAAGTTAAACCAGATTGGTTCCGTATCTGAAACCTTAGAGGCAATTAAGATGGCACATAAGGCTGGTTATACCGCAATCAGTTCCCACCGTTCCGGTGAAACAGCAGATACCACAATTGCAGATTTGGCAGTTGCATTGAATACCTGCCAGATTAAGACCGGTGCACCAAGCCGTAGTGAGCGTGTTGCAAAATACAACCAGTTACTCCGCATTGAAGAAGAATTAGGTGACAGCGCGGTATATCTAGGAATGAAAGCATTTAATGTGAAATAATCGTACTCCTATAGATAAAAGATATTCTTTAACAAACCAGAAAGGAAGCTGCAGAGATGCGGCTTCCTTTCTGGGTTGTCAGAAAATGTATACGACAGCCCCGGAATGTTATATAATATAGAAAATATTATTTATAGAAGAAACAGGATCAACCGGCAGGGAGAAACAAATGTCAGAAATAAAGGAAATCTTAGAAGCACAGCATAAATATTTTTATACAGGAGAGACAAAGAAGCTCGCCTTCCGCATTGTCATGCTAAAGCGGCTGGAAGAAGCAGTAATCAGGCATGAAAAGGAACTGTTACTGGCGTTGCAGAAGGATTTGGCGAAAGCACCATTTGAAGGCTATGAGACAGAGGTTGGAATTGTGCGAAGGGAATTAGCTGATACGATAGCTCATTTGAAACAGTGGGACAAACCGAAGCGGGTAGGCACGCCAATCGTGCATTTTCCGTCTGTCAGCACAATTTACAGAGAACCTTATGGCAGCGTACTTATTATGTCACCGTGGAATTATCCGGTGCAGCTAACGTTAATTCCATTGATTGGTGCTATAGCAGCAGGTAACTGTACTGTAGTAAAGCCTTCGGAATATGCTGTGCATTCGGCGAAAGTGCTGGCTAAGCTGTTATGGGAAATCTTTGATGAGAAATATGTGGCAGTGCTTCTTGGAGGAAGAGCAGTAAATGAAGCTGTTTTAAAAGAACGTTTTGATTACATCTTTTTCACCGGAAGTCCTGCGGTGGGAAGCGTAGTCATGGAAGCGGCAGCAAAACATCTGACACCGGTTACACTGGAACTGGGCGGCAAGAGTCCCTGCATTGTGGATAAAACTGCGGACATTAAGCGGGCGGCAAGAAGAATTGTCTGGGGCAAATTTCTAAATGCCGGACAGACCTGCGTGGCGCCGGATTATGTGCTGGTACAGGAGGAAGTAAAAGAACCATTGCTTCGCAAAATGAAGCACTACATCCGGAAAATGTATCGTGATGAGCCGCTTTTGAATCCGGAGTATCCAAAGATTATCAATGAAAAACATTTCAATCGTCTTAAGAAAATACTTTTAGAGCAGGATGGTGAAATCATAACCGGTGGCAGAATGGATGCGGATACGCTGAAAATAGAGCCAACGCTTCTTGCCGGACTTACAGAAAGAAGTAAGGTAATGCAGGAAGAAATTTTTGGACCGGTTCTTCCGGTATTTGCATATTCAGATTTGGCAGAAGTAATCCGGATATTGCAGAAGAAAGAGAAGCCACTGGCACTGTATCTTTTTACAAGAAACAGCAGGGTAAAGAAAACGGTGATTTCCAAGGTGAACTTTGGCGGCGGCTGCATCAATGATACCATTATTCATTTATCCAATGAGAAGCTTCCCTTTGGCGGAGCAGGAAACAGCGGCATGGGAGCGTACCACGGAAAGCATAGCTATGAGACCTTCAGCCGGGAAAAGAGCATCATGGAAAAGGGCAACTGGCTGGACATTCCATTCCGCTATCCACCTTATGGGAAACGTCTGCCACTCCTGAAAAAGTTATTGAAATAGTATTCTCAGAAAATATATTTATGTAAACTCAAATAAAAGAAAAAGAAGAAATGCATAAAAAATGGATAAATATGCATCAAACTTAGTGACTATTTGTTTTGCAAAAAAGGTTGAAAAAACCTTCCCGATATGGTAGAATTTTTACAATTTAGGTAGCCTGTGCAGGTTTGGTGCATTTTTTATGCAAAAGGAAGGAAAAAGAGATGACTGACTCTTTTTTTTTGCGCAGGTATCGGAAGAATAGAAAGGACAGGGTGAACAAATGAAAGCTTTTCTTATATTGGAAGATGGCAATGTATTTACCGGAACCAGCATCGGTTCAACACGGGAAGTCATCAGTGAAATCGTATTTAATACGTCGATGACAGGGTATTTAGAGGTACTGACAGATCCATCTTATGCAGGACAGGCGGTAGTAATGACATATCCTTTGATTGGAAATTATGGAATTACACCGGATATGGAGTCAGGACGTCCATGGGTAGATGGATATATCGTAAGAGAATTATCCAGAATGCCAAGCAATTTCCGTTGTGAAGGAACCATTCAGGATTTTCTGAAAAAATACGATATACCGGGAATTGCAGGAATTGATACCAGAGCATTAACCAAGCTCTTACGTGAAAAGGGAACAATGAATGGAATGATTACAACAGATGAGAATTACAATCTGGATGAGATTATTCCAAAATTAAAGGCTTACACCACAGGAAATGTGGTAGATAAAGTAACCTGTGAAGAGAAAAGCGTATTGCCTGGAAAGGGCAAAAAAGTAGCACTGTTAGACCTTGGTGCTAAGAGAAACATCGCCCAGTCATTAAATAAAAGAGGCTGTGAAGTTACCGTTTATCCGGCACACACCACAGCAGAAGAAATTTTAAGCACGAATCCGGACGGAATCATGTTAAGCAATGGACCTGGAGACCCGAAGGAGTGCAAGGAGATTATTGCAGAGATTCGTAAATTATATGAATCCGACACACCGATTTTTGCAATCTGCTTGGGACATCAGCTGATGGCACTTGCAACCGGTGCAGACACATATCATTTGAAATATGGTCATCGTGGAGGAAATCATCCGGTTAAGGATTTAAAGACCAACCGTGTATACATTTCCAGCCAGAACCATGGTTATGCAGTAGATACCAATACCCTGGATGAGAAAATTGCAAAACCGGCATTTGTAAATGTAAACGATGGAACTAACGAAGGATTAGAGTATGTCGGAAAGAACATTTTTACCGTACAGTTCCATCCGGAAGCATGTCCGGGACCACAGGATTCTGCTTACCTTTTTGACCGTTTTATTGAGATGATGGGAGGAACGAAATAATGCCTAAGAATAAAGATATTAAAAAAGTATTAGTAATTGGTTCAGGTCCGATTGTCATTGGACAGGCTGCAGAGTTTGACTATGCAGGAACACAGGCATGTCGTTCTTTAAAAGAAGAAGGAATCGAAGTTGTTCTGGTAAATTCCAATCCTGCTACCATTATGACAGATAAGGATATTGCAGATGAAGTTTATATCGAGCCATTAACTGCAAAAGTATTAGAGCAGATTATCATAAAAGAAAAACCGGACAGCGTCCTTCCTACCTTAGGTGGACAGGCAGGTCTTAACCTTGGTATGGAGTTAGCAGAATCCGGATTCTTAGAGAAACATGGTGTCAATCTGATTGGTACAACTGCTGAGACAATTTTTAAGGCTGAGGATCGTCAGGCATTTAAAGATACCATGGAAAAAATCGGTGAGCCATGTGCACCATCCCAGGTAGTACACAATGTAGAAGATGGTATCAAATTTACCAATACCATCGGATATCCGGTTGTACTTCGTCCTGCTTATACCTTAGGAGGAAGCGGCGGCGGAATCGCACATAATGAGACAGAGCTTATCGACATCTTATCCAACGGACTTCGTCTGAGCCGTGTCGGAGAAGTGCTGGTAGAACGTTGTATCGCAGGCTGGAAGGAAATCGAGTACGAAGTAATGCGTGATGCCAATGGAAACTGTATTACTGTATGTAATATGGAAAACATTGACCCGGTTGGTGTACATACCGGAGACTCTATCGTAGTAGCACCTTCCCAGACATTAGGTGATAAAGAGTACCAGATGCTGCGTACTTCTGCACTTAATATCATTTCCGAATTAAATATTACCGGTGGATGTAACGTACAGTACGCACTGCATCCGGAAACCTTCGAATATTGTGTTATCGAGGTTAATCCTCGTGTATCCCGTTCTTCTGCATTAGCATCCAAAGCAACCGGATATCCGATTGCAAAAGTTGCTGCAAAGATTGCACTGGGCTATACCTTAGATGAAATCAAGAATGCAATTACCGGAAAGACATATGCAAGTTTTGAGCCGATGTTAGACTACTGCGTAGTAAAAATCCCAAGACTTCCATTTGATAAATTCATCACTGCAAAACGTACGTTAACAACACAGATGAAAGCAACCGGAGAAGTTATGAGTATCTGCAATAACTTTGAAGGTGCCCTGATGAAAGCAATCCGTTCCTTAGAGCAGCATGTAGACAGTCTTTTATCCTATGACTTCAGCAAGCTTTCTGATGAGGAATTACAGGAGCAGTTACATGTAGTAGATGACCGCAGAATCTGGGTTATTGCAGAAGCACTGCGCCGTGGCGTATCTTATGATAAAATTCATGAGATTACAAAGATTGATAAATGGTTTATTGACAAACTGGCTATCTTAGTTGAGATGGAGCAGGATTTAAAGACAAAACCACTTACCGTAGAGCTTTTAAAAGAAGCAAAACGTATGGAATTCCCGGATAAAGTCATTGCAGAACTTACCGGAAAGAGTGAAAAAGAAATTCATGACATGCGTTACGAAAATGGTATCGTAGCAGCCTTTAAGATGGTTGATACCTGTGCCGCAGAGTTTGAAGCATCCACTCCATATTACTATTCCGTATTTGGCAGTGAAAACGAAGCAACAGAGACAACACCGAAGAAGAAAGTACTGGTATTAGGTTCCGGTCCAATCCGTATCGGACAGGGTATCGAGTTCGACTACTGTTCCGTACACAGCACCTGGGCATTTGCCAAGGAAGGCTGGGAGACAGTTATCGTAAATAACAACCCGGAGACCGTATCAACAGACTTTGATATTGCAGATAAACTGTATTTTGAGCCGCTGACACCGGAAGATGTTGAGGCAATTGTAAAATTAGAAAAACCGGACGGAGCTGTTGTTCAGTTCGGTGGACAGACCGCAATCAAGCTGACCGAAAGCTTAATGAAGATGGGTGTCAAGATTCTTGGAACCAAGGCAGAAGATGTAGATGCTGCCGAGGACAGAGAGCTCTTTGATGAAATCTTAGAGAAGACCGGAATCCCAAGAGCAGCAGGCGGAACTGTATTTACCGCAGAAGAAGCCAAAGAAGTTGCACACCGTCTGGGTTACCCGGTACTGGTTCGTCCTTCCTATGTATTGGGCGGACAGGGTATGAAGATTGCATACAATGATGAAGAGATTGAAGAATTTATCGGAATCATCAACCGTATTGCGCAGGATCACCCGATTCTGGTTGATAAATACCTGATGGGTAAGGAAATCGAAGTAGATGCCGTATGCGATGGTACAGATATTTTAATTCCTGGTATCATGGAGCATATCGAGCGTACCGGAGTACATTCCGGAGACAGTATTTCCGTATATCCGGCACCGACCATCAGTGATGAAGTAAGAGAAATGCTGGTAGAATATACCAAGCGTTTGGCTCAGGCATTACATGTAGTAGGACTGATTAATATCCAGTTTATCGTAATGGACGAGCAGGTATATGTTATCGAAGTAAATCCACGTTCTTCAAGAACGGTACCATATATCAGTAAAGTTACCGGTATCCCAATCGTAGACCTGGCAACCAAGGTTATCATTGGAAATACCATCAAAGGAATGGGCTACACACCGGGACTTGCACCAACCGCAGATTATATCGCAATCAAGATGCCGGTATTCTCCTTCGAGAAACTGCGTGGAGCAGAAATCAGCCTTGGACCGGAAATGAAGTCCACCGGAGAATGCTTAGGAATTGCCAAGACCTTTGATGAAGCCTTATATAAAGCTTTCTTAGGAGCAGGCGTCCAGCTTCCGAAATATAAGCAGATGATTATGACGGTAAAGGATGCAGACAAGCCGGAAGCAGTCGGCGTAGCAAAACGTTTTGCAGCCTTAGGCTACAAGATTTATGCCACCAGAAGTACTGCAAAATATTTACAGGAGCATGGCGTAGATGCACTTCGTGTCAATAAGATTACCCAGGAGTCACCAAACGTTATGGACTTAATCTTAGGCCATAAGATTGACCTTGTCATCGACACACCGACCCAGGGAAATGGTGATAAGAACCGTGACGGATTCCTGATTCGTCGTAATGCAATTGAGACCGGCGTATACTGTATCACGGCAATGGATACAGCCAACGCACTGGCAACCAGCTTGGAGAATGCTCAGTCAGAGCTTACTCTGGTAGATATTGCAACCGTGAAGAATATTTAAGAGCAAAAAACAGCCTCATGTGTTTCAAGTGGAACACATGGGGCTGAAATTTTTGCTGTCAGGCATCTGTAAGAAACTGCCGGTAGCAGGCGCTACAGGCGCAGGCAGCGTTTATATAATATATACAAAAACGGAAACATAATTTGAATAAAAATGACAATTGACAAAGAAATGTAAAATGGTTAATCTGATAGGTAGTTGCTGAAGAATCAGCGGGAGTAGTGAGCTATGAAAAATGAGATGAAATGATTAGATAGTACAATTCATAGATTCCGGAATTCTCCGGTGATAATCCCAAATGATATGAGGCAATAAAAATAGAATAAGTATGCATATGAGGTGGCAAAATGGAAGAGAGAGTGGACTATCTGCCGTTAGGAAGTGTTGTTATTGTGCATGGAGGTGTAAAAAAGTATGTAATCGTAGCAAGAGGACTACAGCTAAAGATAAATGGAGATTACAAACTTTTTGATTATGGAGCATGTACTTATCCGGAAGGAATGATGGGGGACCGGTTAATGTATTTTCAGGCATCTGATATTAACAAGGTAGTATTTAAGGGGTATACGGATGATGATGAGAGAATAATGGTTGATAATATTCAAAAAGCAATGGAGAGTCTTGATGTAGAGCGGGCAGATGTTCGAAGACTGAAGCAGAGCATGAGGAATTAATATGGCTAAAAAATATGACAATTCCAAATATCAAAATTTAAAATCACAGAAAAGTGCAAATGAGAAAAAACAGGAATCATACAAAAGCGAAATTAATGATATAGAAGCTGAGCTTGAGAGACTTCGGTCTGCTTATAATACCCTGGATGATGCAAAGGAAGCGTTGGAGGATATAAAAAATATTCATAGTAATATGCCGACTTTCTATGAATCATTATGGACGGGAAATAAGGCACAGTATTTTTATGAAATCTGTGAGAGTGGCGGATTGAAAACAGACTATGATGGATATATTTCCGGTATTGACAGTGTAGAAGATGAAATCAACTGGGAGATTAATGCTTTAAAGGAAAAACAGAATGAGAAATATGGAGCACTTTCGAAACTGGTAAATGCATGGGATGATTTATGTACAAAAATTCGAAACTTTTTTAATTAGCAGGAATGTTTAAAACAGGAGTGGAACAGATGATAACTATTTTAGATGAGATAGCCACGGAATCAGATATCGGAAAAATATATATGGATGCATGTGGTCTTTCACTGGAGGCAACAACAACAGATATTAGTGGAAAATCAGAAGCATTAGAGAAGTTTTTAAGCAGTTATGAGAGTCTTGCAAATATAGTAAGTGCTTATGAACAGATATTGATTTCAGATATATGTAATATATCTGAAATATCAAATTCCTGGATAGAACGGGACAGAGAGCAGAGTAATCAGTTAAAGGAAAGTAATACATTGTTAGATTTACTGGAATATCCATAGAAGGATGGGGGAGAAGAATGGAAGGGTTTGTAATCAAATATACAGATATAAATAATCTGTTATGGGAGTATAAGTCAAAGCTGGAAGGCTTGATAAGTAAGTTGGAAACGTGTGAAAGAAGTATAAATCAGTTTATTCAGAGTGACCAGTTTATAGGAGAGACGGCAACAGCAGCAAAAAATTATTTATATGATGTACATATTACTATGATATCCTGTTTAAAGGTGGCAACGCAAAATATGCTAGATGATATTGCTTATCATAAGGCATGTTATAATGAGATAGATGGTTCGACGAACTTTAGACTGGATGAGGAAGCAATCCGGGAGTTTCGCACAAAACTGGCTACGAATTCAGCGGATGCGGAATCTTATGCTCAGAGTGTACAGCAGGCGGTATCCAATATCTCGGATATTTCAGACGTGAATACACCGGGAACAAATGGTATAATAGAACTGCATGAACAACTGGATCAGGAACCTTTGAACTTGATTCGGACTATTCAGACACAGGAAAGTACTATGGTAACAATTATTGAAAATACAGTAGATCTCATGGTTGACAGTATAAAAAACTGCCTTGGAAAAATAGGAACCAGTAAAACAGCAATCACTACTTATACAAGCAATAGTTTTTATGCTGACATCGATGTGTATACACTGGCATATCTGAGTGAATATTTTTATCAGCAGCATACAGTTAATCAGGAAACTTATGATGCAATATGGGATGTAGAACAGCAGCTAAAAGATGCGGCAGAAGAACGGGAAGTGCAAGGTGTTATAAAAGCAATTGGCGGAATTGTACTGGTTGTAGTTGGTGTAGCATGTATTGCAGCATCGCTTGGAGCAGCAACTCCGGCAGTGGTAGCCGCAGGTACAATGATTGGAAGCGGAACAACCGTTTTTGGAATTACAGATACAGCCGAAGGGGCACAGGATGTTTATTATGGAAGTATTAGTGATCTTGACAGTACGGCTGTGAATCGGCTAAAAGAAGTAGTCTTTCAGGGAAATGAAGAGGCGTATTATTTTACGGAGGGTGTATTTTCTTTCGCAGCATCAGCCTTTATTCCAATTGGAAAAGCTTCGACAGTAGGAAAACTTACTTTTCGAAGCGGTTCAACGATAATTGCCAAAGAAGGACTTTCAACATTGGCGGGCGAAGGTGTCTCGAAATTGACAACAGATTTATCGGGAAACCAGACCGTGGGAATGATGGCAGGAATGCTGACCAGCGGACTTACTTCACATGGGCTTGATAAGCTGGATGTGAAATTTAAGCAGAAATCGTTTACTGATTTGATGAAGCAGGGAATGGTTGAAAAGCCTTTGGATATGCTAGAAAATGAAAGCACAAAAGGACTGGCGGATTTAGAAAATATGGGTAATGTAACAGAGCCCGAAAAAGATGTTGTCACTTATAGACGAGTACAAGGGGGAAATGGAAATAATGCAAGCCAATTTAGAATAGAAGTTAATGCAGATGGAACCATTAGTATACCAAATAAGGAGGCAAATTTAAATATAAGTATTGACGATGGTGAACATGCAGAGTATTTTTTAGATAGGCGAGGTGATAATACGCAGATTGTTGAGGTGGATGTACCTAAATGGTTTGATGATTTTTTACAGGAGAATGCAGTTTCACAAATTAACTACAAGAAGAATCCATTAAATCAGAGTGGAACAGCACCTAAAATTACAGATATTAGTACACCGGGAAATTGCTTTGAACTTCCCGCACCGTGGATAGAATGGCTTGAAGAATATGGAACGAATGCAAGAATAATAAGTCCATAAGGAGGTATATTATGAAACCAATATATGCAGAAAATATTATAGTAGCAATAAAATCGTGCGGCTGTATAGAGTGGTATATTTTAGACAAAGATTATTGCTTTTTAGATTATCCTAAGTTAGAAGAAGCATATCGTAAGAAAGGCTATAATGATACTTTTGATGATGATTCCAGATTTGGCATAAAAGTAGTAAATGAATTGTCGAAAACACAATTTTTGGATAATATAAAAGAATATAAAATTACAGCCGAAGAATTAAAGAAAATGTTAATGAAGGAATCTGATTATAATGATAAATTAGCATATAATCCATCTATTTTAATAGATTTTGAAAATCGGGTATTTATATCGTATTATGCTGAACCGGAATCTTTTGAAGCGTTTGTTCCAGATGGCTGGATAGGAAAGTATCAGGATTTTACAGAAGAAATACCAGAAAAACAGAGATATTGGATGGATGAAAACGGTAAAAATTTGATAGGAGAATAGGAATGGATAATAATACAGTTACAATTTTAAATGAAGAATTTGAGAATGATAAAACAGGTGAGAAAGTACAGGGAATAACAATTATTGTAGATGGAAAACTTAAAGAAGTGCTTGATTTGCTTATGAAAAATAATCCTGATTACAAAAATTATACAGAAATTGTTCGGGATGCTTTTTTTGATGGCATTAATTCAATGATAAGAGAGCATAAATAATAAGCGCAAAAGAAGTTGACAGTAGATAATAAAACAGAGGGTATTGGTATGGAATTTAATGAGACACAAACAATGGCAATTAATTTTACTAAAATGGCAAAAGAAAAAATGGGGGATAAAGTTAAAGATTTTTGCATTTTAGACGTATATGATGATGCGAATAACCGAGCATTCAGCGTGGAATTTACAGCATATGATTATTTCCCAATAAGGTTGAATTATGAAAGAGGAAGATTTGGATGCTGCATATTATATGGAGAAAGAACAGTGGCATTAAGTAACTCACAACAATGGTGGGAAGAAGCTGATTTTGATGTCTTTTTTAAAGAATTAGAAAGAGAACTGAAGTTAAGAATTCCGGATAAATTCTTAAAAGTGCATCGTTGGCGATGATATGAAAGAAGCACTACTAAGGAGAAACAGACATTGCGTGATACAGTAATGAATGAAAAATATTTTAGGGAATATATTTTGGAAGAGACAGGAAGAATAAAAAATTTTCAAAATAAGTTAGAAAATAATGAGGTAAGAGAAGATAGAATTTATTCGGTAAAAAGAAAGATTGATGCTATACAATTTGAATTACTTATTGCAAGATATTCTAGTGGTGAAGATATAGAAAAATTAGAAAATGATTTTATACAGTTATTAAATGATATGCCATTGTATTGGAATGGTAATTCTGGCTATATTGATATGCTGTGGATGATGGCACTTGCAATTTTATTCGATGTAAGTAGAGAAAAGTTTGGTATATTGTCGGATTTGGTAACTCAATATAATCGGAAAGATGCTTTATTGGAATTTTTTGTTAATTACAAAATGCATGGAAGCATAGAACAACTGGAAGGAGACTATTCCTTTGGCTTCCCATATGATAAGTTGACGGATATTGTTGCAAATAGAGAAAAAGCAGTTGAAAAATTAAAAGAATATTTGGAAAAATATTGGTATGTAGGACATAAAAATATGGGATGGTACGATATTCATAAAGCAAAAGAAAAATTGTATTACGGTTACTGGAGTTTTGAAGCAGGAGCTATTGCAAAAATATTAAATTTAGATGACAGCAATTTGAGATGTACCATATTATCCATATGATTTGGTTCACTATAAAAGCAATAGTATGTCATCGGGATTAGAGGATATAAAAGGCGTTTTATATGTTGTGGGATAAATTAACGGAAGAGAATTATATAATATATGTAAACAGAGACATTGATTTAAAGATAAAAGTTTTTGAATTGATGGAGAATGATGAAATATATATCAACTATAAGGGATTTAATTTGACAATACCTATGCTGGTATGGGAGTTTGGAGAAGATTTAAAGTTGGCATCAATAGAAGATGTTCGTATGGAAGGCAACGACCAATTAGATAAACATTTTGTTATAAAAAAAGAGGATAAAGAAAAGTTTTTAGATGAAATATATTTCTTTTTGGTTGATAATAATATGGATTCTGTTTTAAATGAAAAATATCGAGCAAATTGGTGATAAAGATAAAAAATATATTATAGGATGAATATGAAAATAAAAGTAAGAAGAGAGGCTGCTAGATGCACGAATTGTGGAAAAATTAATGAATTTTATTATTTATCAGATTTTTCATATGGTGAGAGATTAGTGCTATTTCATAACGGTATGAGTTATGCATATATTAATTTGTTGGAAGATGATGTTTATAATGATTTTATTGACAAAGTGAAATCCATTTTAAATTTGCATCAAAAAGAATTTTCAGAAGAAAAATTGCAAAATATAATTAATCATATATTTGGCATGACTTGTGACAGGATACAGGAAAGTGAGATTGACTTTGCAATGAACCATAAAAAATGCATCTATTGCGCCGCGGATGATTTTGAAGATTTAATGGCTGAGCCGGAAAAAATTATTTGTGTGGAGATGCCCAATGTGACACATCATGCGTGGAAAACTCTGGATGATGCGAAAAAGGTGCAGCGAATAGAAAAAGCATTAATGGAAAATAAAGTTATCTAATGATACAGTAGTGTATACTAAATGGAGAAAATCAGGGAATGAGAGATTATATCAAAAGTGAACAATATTTCGACGAATTCATAGCGGAAGATACAGCCAGAATTTTAAAATTAACCCAAAAAGTAAATGGGGGAGAAGTAAGGCAAGAAAGAATAGTGCCAGTAAAAAAGGGAATTTTTCGTATTAAACTTGGAATTATAATAGCAAGGTATTCTAGGGGAGATGACATAGCCTGTTTAAGAAGTGATTTTGTGGAAATATATGAAGAATGGATAATGTCTTTCTTCTCGCCAGATGCATATAATGAAAATTTGAAAATGTTGTCACTTGCAGTTCTTTTTGAAATAGAGGAAAATCTGATTGCATTAACAAAAAGAAAAATGAAGGAAAAAGAGGTAAAAGACTGGCTGTTACTTTTTCTGATTGGCGAAGAACAACCGGATTTACCACTTTTATTTCCAGACAGATTTCAAATGATGAAAGCATTAGTTGAAGAAAAGGAAACAGATAAACCAAGACTGCTGGCAAAGTATTTGAAAGAGAACTGGTATAATGAGAAGTGCGATTGTTATGAGGCTCATAAAAGCAGCCAGAATATATATTATGGCTACTGGAGTTTTGAAGTAGGAGCTATTGCAAAAATATTAAATTTAGATGACAGCAATTTGAAAGATGTACCATATTATCCATATGATTTGGTTCATTATAAAAGATAAAATTTCCGTGGAGAAAATGAAATGTGGAGAATCCAAAAGAAAGAAAAATTTGATATTTGGGAAAACGACTTATGTTCATTGAAAGTTCAATATGAAGAAAATAAATGTAGAGTTTGTGGGGCAACTGTACATTACATAGGGTAAAATCTGTGCGTGAAAAAGTCTGCATAAAAGCTAAGTAAGTTTTCAATAAAGTTGTGGAATTTGTTTCTCATAGATGTTCATCTCCTTTTTGTTTACGCTGTCATTATAAAACATGAAAGAGTATATTACTTGCCAAAATAAAAAAATAATTGGACAAAAATTGCAATGGGTGAGAGTGTGTAAATTCTCTTCCCATTGCAGTTTTTTATATATTTTTACGATATTCTGAGGGAGATATGCCTTTTATCTTTTTGAATATGCGGCTGAAATATAAAGCATTATCATAACCAACAATTTGTGCAATTTCATTTATGTTATATTCCGTATTCAAGAGCAGGGCTTCTGCATTACAAATGCGTTTTTGCAAAATGAAATGCATGGGTGTAGAGCCGACATAAAGTTTGAAGTTGCGTATAAACCAGCTTGTGCTTACATGAATTTTTTGGGCGTATTCTTCAATACTGATTGATTCGCTATAATGTTCATTAAAATAGGCAATAGCCATGTCAATAGTTTCAGCAGCACGGGAATTATCTATCCTTATGCTGTTATTAAAGTGTCGTTGCAGTTTTATAAATATCTGTCTTAAATACATTTCAAGCATTTCCTGATAACTATCCTTACACATCTGCAATTCATTTATCATTGTACGAAAAAGATTTTGATAGGAGGGACCAGAACCACAGTAAAATACCCTTTTGTCATCGGTCAATCCATAAGAGCGTAATATATTTGTTACATCACTGCCTGTAAAATGAACCCAGTAGACTTCAGTTTGATCTTCTGCATAATATTCATATTTTTGAGGCTCCTTTGGACGATATAAAATCATATGTCCGGCATGAACAATAGTTTCATCTTCACTATTGCGGCCAAAGTGGAAATGCGCTTTTCCGGCAGCAATATAAATCAACTGAAAATCGAGTCTGCCACGAGGTCTCCAGGTGGGTAGTTTAGGATGCGTGTATAACTTATATGTTCCACACATAGTTACAACAAGCGGCTTGGATTTATCTTTTCTATCCATCGTTGAGTGATCGAGATATGCATTATTTGTGTACATGTGCGCCTCCTTGTATTGAAATATAAAAAAGTGTATGTCAAAAATGGCTAAAAATCTGCCCAATATAATCCTTATGTTCATTAATTTTATCATTTTGTGCATATTTTGTCCAATTTATGATATGTCATTTTGTACTTATTTTTTATATACTGACCATAATAAAGCTGTGGGGCAAAACAATGCAAAAGGAAAAGTACTTGTGGAAGGAGAAATTCTCATGGAAGAAAAAACATACCTGAAATGGTATAACAAAGTAGGTTACGGAACGGGAGATATTGCAGGAAATGTAGTATATGCTTTTTTATCATCATTTGTCATGATTTATCTGACAAATACAGTTGGGTTAAATTCGGGCATAGTAGGCACATTGATAGCAGTATCAAAATTATTTGATGGAGTTACGGATATATTTTTCGGTACAATGATTGACCGTACAAAGAGTAGGATGGGAAAAGCAAGACCGTGGATGTTCTATGGATTCTTTGGCTGTGCTGTTACACTGTTTGGTGTATTTGCAATTCCGACCAGTCTTGGAAAAACAGCACAGTATGCATGGTTTTTTATAGCATATACATTACTTAATGCTGTGTTTTATACTGCTAATAATATTGCGTATGCAGCGTTGACATCACTGGTAACAAAAAATAGTAAAGAGCGTGTTCAGATGGGTTCTTTCCGTTTCATGTTCTCATTTGGTACAAATCTGGTCATCCAGTCTGCTACTGTTGGCGCAGTAGAAATGTTTGGTGGTGGTGCGGCCGCATGGAGAACTATCGCAGCTATTTACTGTATTATAGGTATTATTACCAATACACTTGCTGTATTTTCAGTAAAAGAACTGCCGGACGAAGAATTAAAAGATGACAGAGTAGCAGGAGAGGAAGATGACAAACTTTCTTTTAAGAAGACAATAAAACTTCTCTTTAGCAATAAATATTTTTCAATGATTTGCGTAATCTATATTCTTCAGCAGCTTCGTGCAGCTATGGTGAATGTAGGAATCTTTTTTATGACATATGTATTACTGAATAAGAATTTGTTCGGTATATTTTCATGGGCAAATAACATTCCTTTGATTATTGCACTTGCTGTTACACCTGTACTGGTTTCAAAGATGAAAGGAATGTATAAGTTAAATAAGTATAGTTATATGTTTGCTACAGTATGCCGTTTGATGGTTGCAGTGGCAGGTTATCTGGGTAGTGTTCCATTAATGCTGTTATTTACAGTTCTTACATCCTTCGGAGAAGGACCTTGGCAGGGAGATATGAGTGCAGTAATTGCACAATGTTCAGAATATACTTATTTAAAGAGCGGAAAGCGGATTGATGGTTCCATGTTCTCCTGTACTTCGTTAGGTGTAAAGCTCGGTGGAGGTATTGGTGTTGCACTTTCAGGCTGGCTGCTTGATATAAGCGGATATATTAATCTTGACAATGTGGTTCAGCCGGATAGTTGTATCAATATGATGTATTTTATGTATCTGTGGCTTCCATTTATATTTGACATAGTTATTGCAGTCATTCTTTCATTCCTTAATGTAGAACGGGCAAATATGAAATTAAAAGAAAATATGCTGAATCAGTAAAGAAAATAGCCTCTCGAAATTTGCTTTAGGGGCTATATAGAAAAAGAAAATAAGAAAAGATATGAGGAGGATTATTATGAACGCTGATATGAAGTGGTTAGACAATCCGGAAGTGTTCCGTGTAAACCAGTTGGACGCACATAGTGACCATTGTTACTATATGGATTATACAGATATGGAAAAATCAGAAAATCCGTTGACACAGTCATTGAATGGACAATGGGAGTTTGCTTTTAGTAAAAATGTAATGGACCGACCGGAAAATTTCTATGAGGAAAATTTTGATGCATCTTCATTTGATAAGATTATGGTTCCTGGACATATTGAGCTGGCAGGCTATGACAAAATACGCTATATCAATACGATGTATCCGTGGGAGGGAAAAGAATATCACAGGGGTGCGTATAGTATGGGGAGTACCGGGGACGAGGCAGGAATGTTTTCCGAGGCAGAGTATAATCCGGTCGGCTCTTATATCAAACGATTTAATCTGAGTGAGCAAATGCGTAAAAAGAAAATCCGTATTTGTTTTGAAGGTGTGGAAGAAGCGATGTATCTGTGGCTGAATGGTCAGTTTGTAGGATATGCAGAGGATAGTTTTACACCGTCAGAATTTGATCTGACACCATTTATCAGAGAAAAAGGAAATGTGCTGGCAGTTCAGGTTCACAAAATGAGTACGGCAGCATTTTTGGAGGATCAGGACTTTTTCCGTTTTTTTGGAATTTTCAGAAATGTAACTTTAAAAGCAGTGCCAGAGGTGCATTTGGAAGATGTATGGTTTCAACCGACACTAAACAAGGATAATGCAAGCGGCAGGGTATCGGTAAAGATAAAAGTAACTGCTCCAGAAGGAAAGAAAGTAGCTGCCCATTTTGTGTTAAAAGACCGGGAGAATAATCAGGTGGCAGAGGACAATATCACCTTAGAGGAAAAACATGGAAGTCTTGTAGGAGTGATGGATACTGAGGTTGGAAGTGTTAAGGCATGGGATAATCACTGCCCATATCTGTATCACGCATATGTAGAGCTTAGAGGCGAAGATGGAGAAATATTAGAGATAATTCCATATGACATAGGTTTCAGAAGACTGGAAATGATTGACAAGGTAATCTATTTAAATGGTAAACGTCTTGTCATTACCGGAGTAAACCGTCATGAGTGGAGTGCAAAGACAGGAAGAAGCATCAGTATGGATGAAATGACAGCAGACATTGATTGTATGATTAGAAATAATATCAATGCAGTGCGCACCTGCCATTATCCGGATCAGATACCGTGGTATTACCTGTGTGATAAAGCAGGCATTTATGTAATGGCAGAAACGAATATGGAAAGTCATGGAACATTCCAGAAACTTGGTACGATTGAACCATCGTGCAGCATACCTTGTTCTATTCCACAATGGCGGGCGGCTGTTGTTGACAGGGCTAGGAGTAATTTTGAAACTTTTAAAAACCACACAGCAATTCTTTTCTGGTCTTTAGGAAATGAATCTTATGCGGGTGATGACATAGAAGCAATGAATACTTACTTCAAGGAAAAGCAGGATGGCAGATTTGTTCATTATGAAAGTTCTTTCTATGACCGTAATTATGAGGAAACCATATCAGATGTAGAGAGCAGAATGTATGCAAAGCCTTATGAAGTGGAGGAATATTTAAATAATAATCCAAAGAAACCTTATCTTTTGTGTGAGTATATGCATGATATGGGTAATTCGATGGGAGGACTTGGTACTTATATGAAGTTAATAGATAAGTATGAGATGTACCACGGTGGATTTATCTGGGATTTCATTGATCAGGCACTTCTCGTGAAAGATGAAGTGACAGGAAAAGAAGTTTTGCGTTATGGCGGAGACTTTGATGATAAGCCTTCTGATTATGAGTTTTCAGGAAATGGAATTGTATTTGCAGACCGTAAGGAAAAACCAGCTATGCAGGAAGTGAGGTATTACTATGGCTTATACAGATAAGAATAAATTGAGAGTTGTATATGGAGATTATACACTTGGAGTACATGGAGAAAGGTTTGACTATATATTCTCTTATTCACAAGGCGGTCTGGAGTCTGTAGTAAAAAACGGTTATGAATGGTTGTATCGTTGTCCAAGACCTACTTTTTGGAGAGCATTAACAGATAATGACAGAGGCAGCAGGTTTCATATTAAAAGTGGAAGCTGGCTCGCATCGGATATGTTCATTGACTGTAAAAAAACGGAAGTTATTATGGACGGTGAACTGCAAAAGCAGTATGCTCCGGACAATAACAGCTATGGCGGTGATGTAGCTGCCGGGGAAATAATTGTGAAATATACCTATGAGACTGTCAGCAATCCAGCCACAACAGTCATTGTATCTTATACCATTGATGTAACTGGAAATATCAAGGTGGATGTGGATTACACAGGAGTAAAGGGACTGCCGGAACTTCCGGTATTCGGAATGAGGTTTATTATGCCGACACTTGCAGATAAATATATGTACAAGGGATTATCGGGGGAAACCTATCCGGACAGAAAGGCAGGGGCAGAAAAAGGAATTTATGAGGTATCAGATTTGAGCCTGACACCATATCTGGTTCCACAGGAATGTGGTATGAGAATGGATACAGAGTGGTTGGAGATTACAAGACATACAAGTCTGGATAATAGCAGAACGGATAGTTCACCACAGATATTACGAATAGAGAAAAACGACAAGACATTTGCTTTTTCGTGCCTGCCTTATACGGCATCAGAGGTTGAAAACGCAACACACCATGAGGAACTGCCACCAGCAAGAAGAACAGTCCTTTGTGTCTATGGTGCAGTAAGAGGAGTCGGTGGAATTGATAGCTGGGGAAGTGATGTGGAAGATGATTATCGGATTAGTGCAGAAAAAGACATTCACTATTCCTTCATTATCCGCTAAGTTTGTTTGAGGAGTTGCTTGCGAGTGTTATTGGTATATGAGAACAGAATAGATGGAATAGTGGCAGAGTGGAAAAAAACAGTGCATTTTCCACCACATTTACATGAAGCAATAGAGGTAGTGTATGTAACAGATGGGGATATTGAGCTTGGAGTTGGACAAGAATTGTACCATATGGATGAGGGCGATTTTGCAATCGTGTTCCCGAATGTAATACATCATTATCAGGTGTTTGGGAAAAAAGAAAATAAGGTAATATACTTGTATCTTGATCCAACGCTGTTTCCATCCTATTACAAGGAGTTGCAGATATACAGCCCGAAGAATCCGGTTGTAAAAAAAGAGCAAGTGCATCCTGATGTAGTAAATGCCATAAAATATCTGGCAGGAATAACAGAGGGGAATCCCATGCTGATACAGGCTTATGTACAGATGATTCTTGCCCATGTTTTCGCGGAAATGCCAATGGTTGATAAAAGCACAGTAGGGAGTGATGACCTCATTTATAATGCGGTAGAATATGTAGCTAAAAATTTTAGAGAGAAAATCAGTCTTGAAAAAATGGCATACGATTTGTGCGTAAGCAGATATGTGTTATCAAGAATGTTTGCAAAAACCTTTCACTGTAATTTTAGTAAATATGTGAATGGAGTCCGGTTAAATTATGCAGTTACTGCGCTGGAAAACACAATGGATTCCATTACAAATATATGCCTTGATTGTGGGTTTGAAAGTCAAAGAACTTTTAACCGTGTTTTTAAGGATAGATATAAGATTACACCAAGAGAGTACAGAAAAAGGAGAGGACTTATTAATAAAAGCGTAGTAGTGAATGATAGAGGGGGGAAGAGGTAAGTGGAATGTGGCATTAAAATTTTGGAGCATTAGTATTATCTGGTTATCGGATATGTGGTTAAAAGAAAACCATGTATGTTCAATATTTTAGATTGAACATACATGGGCCTTTTTGTATTGTCGAATCCTACACCAGCTTCTTTCTTGCAGCCTTTTTCTTTGGTGCCGGCTCGGCAGCGGCTGCTGCGGCAGCCTGATTCTGGCGCTTGCGGAACCGGTCGGCTACATCTTTGATATATTTGTCTGAGGTAAAATGCTTTAAAGTATTTTCATCAATGGCAATCCGGTTATCCATGGTCTTCATAATATCCTGAATCTGGATAATGTCATAGATGTGCGGGTCACGCAAATCAAAGATTTCATTATTAGTAAACTGTAGGATAAGAGGTTTGGAATAATCCTCCGGGTTATCTTCAAGAATCATCGCTTTTTCCCCATTGGATAAATCTACACAGGCACCTCTCGGAAGAATGTGGATGCAAAGAGAAAGTGCACGGACAATCTTTGTATCATATTTTTCCGGAAACTCCTGCAAATATTTCATGGCAACGATTTCGGAAATCGGCTCATTGGTTAGGCTCATGGCGGTCATCCGGTCAAAGGCATCTGCAACCTGTAAAAGTTTTGTGCCGCTGCTGCGGAAAATCTTGGATGGCTCAGCAGCCTCTTCCGGAGCGGAGAGTGTAATAAACTGGGTAATGATTCTTAAAGCATCCGGTGATAACTTTATACTGTGAGTCTGCGGATTCAGATAATCTAAGCTCTTGATACGGCAGGCAAGGATTTTCTTTTCGTCTTCTTCTGTTAAAGGATCCGTTTTTTCAGCAAGCTCGGTCGGAACTAAAAGCCAGCCAAAATCATAGAGCAGAGCAGCCGTTACACAGGTCTGCTGAAAATCATCCGGCATATTTAACTGGTGAGTCAGCATGGCGACCAGAATAGCAACGCTGATGGAATGCTTGTATACATAATCCGCAGAGCTTCTTAAATTCTGCGCAAAGTTCAGCTTGTGGTCAAGACGGCCATACTGGGACAGAATCGAAGAGACCAGCGTTGGAAGCTTGTCCGGCTGTCTGCCTTTGCGAATCATATCCATGCAGTCGCGAAGCTGGAACATGGAAATGGTCTGGAACTGTTCGAAAGCAATATCCTCGTCGGATAATGGCGGAACCGGTTCGGCAGGCTCCAGAATATAAATACCAATCAGCTCGAAATTCCGGATACTTTCGATACCCTGCTGGGTCAGTCTGGTGTCGCGGTCATAAAGCATGACGCCCAATTTATTATAGATAGGTTTAGCAAGACGCATGCCGGGTTTTAAGTCATCTGTCCGTATAAATAGCATAGCGGTTACCTCCTTACAAAATATGTTTTTCTCCGTTAAAATTCCTAGTTCAAATATAGCACAAGCAGAGAGGAAAAACAATCTTGGGATTGAAAAAGAAGTGTAGTTTTTCGTTGCATTTTCATAAGAATGCCGTCTATAATAAAGGAAGAAAACAAGAGGCGTGATAAATCCATAAAAGAGGATAAAGATATGAAGAAAAACAGTAAACGACGTATGTTTTCCGCATTGCTGATACTGTTTCTGCTGATACAGATGACGGTGCAGGCAGACACCGGCACCAAGGAAAGAGTGGATCTGGCATCTAAGGACACCGGAAGCAGCGTGGAAGAGCTGGAACGTCAGAGAGAGGAACAGCAGTCACAGCTTGATTCCTTGAAAGAATATCAGATAAATCTTTCCGATGAACTGACGGAATTAAATAATGGATTGCAGGAAATCAGCAACGAACTGGCGGATACCCAGGATGAAATTGCGGCGAAAAATGTGGAGATTGAAGCAGCAGAAAGCCGGATTGCAGAGCTGACAACACGTTCTGAGAGCCAGTACGAAGCCATGAAGAAAAGAGTACAATATATGTACGAAAATGGCAATCAGTCTTACCTGGAGCTGCTGCTTGGAGCAAGCTCTTTTTCGGATTTTTTAAACCGGATGGAATATGCCAAATCCATTTATGATTATGACAGGCAGGAGCTTTCTGATTATCAGGATACACTGGCTGAATTAAAACAGCAGAAGGAAGATTTAGAGACGGCAAAAGAAGAACTGCTTGCGGCAGAACAGACGAAGCAGGAGCAGAAGAGCAAGGCAGACAGTCTGGTGGCAGCCCAGCAGGAAAAAATAAGCGCAGCAAAGTCGGATGTTGCAGATGCAGAGACGGAAATAGCAGACACAGATGCGGAAATCGCAAGACAGAAAGCCTATGAGGAAGAATTAGAGGCACAGAAGGCGAAAGAAGATGCTGCCCGTCAGGAGGAGATTAAGCGTCAGGAAGAGGAACTTATTAACAGTCAGCAGCCAGCTGCTTCAGATAATAATGCAAATCCGGATGGGATATCCACCGGGGATACTACTACAGGAAGCGATGCTTCCGGTGGCGGAACTTCGGACAACGGCACTTCCGGTGGCGGGACAGTGAATGCCGGTGATGTTGCCATGCTGGCAGCACTGATCCAGTGCGAAGCAGGCGACGAAAGCTATGAAGGGAAGCTTGCCGTTGGAAGCGTGGTCATGAACCGTGTGGACAGCAGTTATTTCCCGGATACCGTGGTAGGTGTCATCTATCAGAGCGGGCAGTTCTCACCGGTAGCCAGCGGTCGTTTCGCAGTAGTGCTTTCATCCGGAGCAGATGCGTCCTGTGTGCAGGCTGCCACAGAAGTATTAGCAGGCACAAGAACCTTAAACTGCTTATATTTCCGCAGAAACAACGGACTGATTAATGGAACTGTAATCGGAAACCATGTATTTTATTAAGGAAAGCTGAAAATCCGGCTCAATAAAGCAAGTTTCACTTGCAAAAATCCCCTTTCTATGATAACATCAGATTGTCGGGAAAGAGCCGGAAAGGCTTTCTTTTATTTTTTTTACAAAAGATTGTTAAAAAAATAACAATAGTAAAAGGCAAATTTAATTCAGAAGGAGACGAGAAAATGGCACAGAAAGTAGTTTTAGCAGGCGCATGTCGTACCGCAATCGGTAAAATGGGAGGAGCTTTAAGCAATACTCCAGCCGCAGATTTAGGCGCAATCGTAATCAAAGAAGCATTAAACAGAGCTGGTGTTAAACCAGAACAGGTTGATGAAGTAATGATGGGATGTGTAATCCAGGCAGCACAGGGACAGAACGTTGCACGTCAGGCTTCTATCAAAGCAGGTTTACCAATCGAGGTTCCTGCATTTACATTAAACGTAGTTTGTGGTTCTGGTTTGAAATGTGTAAACGAAGCTGCAAACATGATTATGGCTGGTCAGGCAGACATCGTTGTTGCAGGTGGTATGGAGAACATGTCTATGGCACCTTACGCTATGACAAAAGCTCGTTTTGGATATCGTATGAACAATGCAACAATTATCGATACCATGGTAAATGATGCATTAACAGACGCATTTAATCATTATCATATGATGATTACAGCAGAGAACGTATGTGACAAATACGGAATTACCCGTGAAGAGTTAGACGAGTTCTCAGCAAACAGCCAGCAGAAATGTGAAAAAGCAATTGCTGAAGGCAGATTCAAAGACGAAATCGTTCCTGTACCTGTTAAGGTTAAGAAAGAAACTGTTATGTTTGACAAAGATGAGGGACCACGTCCAGGCACAACTGCTGAGTCATTAAGCAAATTAAGATGCTGCTCTGGTAAAGAGGGCGGACTTGTTACTGCAGGTAACGCTTCCGGTATCAACGATGGAGCAGCAGCAATCGTTGTTATGAGCGAAGAAAAAGCAAAAGAGCTTGGTGTTAAACCAATGGCTACATGGGTTGCAGGAGCACTTGGCGGAGTTGAGCCGGAAATCATGGGTGTTGGACCTGTTGCTTCTACAAAGAAAGTTCTTGCAAGAACCGGAATGTCTATCAATGATTTCGACTTAATCGAGGCAAACGAAGCATTCGCTGCTCAGTCAATCGCAGTTGCAAGAGATCTTGGATTTGATATGTCTAAGGTAAACGTAAACGGTGGTGCAATCGCACTTGGACATCCTGTTGGAGCATCTGGATGCCGTATCTTAGTTACATTGCTTCATGAGATGCAGAAGAGAGACGCTAAGAAAGGTCTTGCTACTCTGTGTATCGGTGGTGGAATGGGTTGCTCAACAATCGTTGAGAGAGACTAATTCACTCTTTCTGAATAAGTAAATATACCCGGGAAGTGAAAAACGCTTCTCGGGTCTTGCGTTGCAAGTTATAACCCAGAAGGCTTTCGTTTTCGGGTAAATATAATACATAAATTTTTAAGGAGGACTAACATGAAAGTTGGCGTTATTGGTGCAGGTACCATGGGACAGGGCATTGCAAAAGCATTTGCTCAGGTAGAAGGATATGAAGTAGCTCTTTGCGACATCAAGCAGGAATGGGCTGATGGCGGAAAAGAGAAAATCGCAAAAGGATATGCAAGACTGGTAGAAAAAGGAAAAATGACACAGGAAACTGTTGACGGAATCCTTGCTAAAATCACACCAGGTTTAAAAGAGAATCTTTGCGCAGACTGCGATTTAATCGTAGAAGCAGCATTCGAAGATATGGGCGTTAAGAAGACAACATTCCAGGAACTTGATAAGATTGCTAAACCAGAATGTATCTTTGCTTCTAATACATCCAGTCTTTCTATTACAGAAATCGGAAATGGTCTTACCCGTCCAATGGTAGGTATGCATTTCTTCAACCCGGCAGACAGAATGAAATTAATCGAAGTTATCGCTGGTGTAAATACTCCTGCTGAAACAGTAGAAGCTATTAAGAAAATCTCTGTAGAAATCGGAAAAACTCCGGTACAGGTAAATGAAGCTGCAGGTTTCGTAGTAAACCGTATCTTAATCCCAATGATTAACGAAGCTGCATTTATCAAAATGGAAGGTGTATCTGATATCGCAGGTATCGACGCAGCTATGAAGCTTGGCGCAAATCATCCAATGGGACCTCTTGAGTTAGGTGACTTCATTGGTCTTGACATCTGCCTTGCAATCATGGATGTACTTTACCACGAAACAGGCGACAGCAAATATCGTGCATGTCCATTAATCCGTAAAATGGTTCGTGGTGGTAACCTCGGCGCTAAGAGCGGAAAAGGATTCTATGTATACAACGCTGACCGTACAAAGACCCCGGTTGACGCTCAGTAAAATAAAATTTATGGAGGATTTCAGAACATGGATTTCAGTTTAGATAAGAAACATGAAATGGCGAGAACTCTGTTCAGAGATTTCGCAGAAAACGAAGTAAAACCTCTGGCTCAGGAAGTTGATGAGACAGAAGTATTCCCACAGGGAACAGTTGATAAAATGGCAAAATTTGGTTTCATGGGAATTCCGGTACCAAAGGAGTACGGCGGACAGGGATGTGACCCATTAACCTATGTTATGTGTGTAGAAGAGTTATCTAAAGTTTGTGGTACAACAGGTGTTATCGTATCTGCACATACTTCTCTTTGTATCGACCCAATTATGACTTACGGTACAGAAGAGCAGAAACAGAAATATGTAAAGCCACTTGCAACAGGTGAGAAGCTTGGTGCATTCGCATTAACAGAGCCTGGTGCTGGTACAGATGCCCAGGGAGCACAGACCAAGGCTGTATTAGATGGTGATGAGTGGGTATTAAACGGATCTAAATGCTTTATTACAAACGGTAAAGTTGCAGACGTTTATATCGTAATCGCAATCACAAGTGTTACCGAAGATAAGAGAGGAAGAAAGAAGAAGAACTTCTCTGCATTCATCGTGGACAAGGGAGCTCCTGGATTCTCCTTCGGAACAAAAGAAAAGAAAATGGGTATCCGTGGATCATCTACATACGAGTTAATCTTCGAAGACTGCAGAATTCCAAAGGAAAATCTGTTAGGACCGGAAGGAAAAGGATTCCCAATCGCTATGCATACTCTGGATGGCGGACGTATCGGTATCGCAGCTCAGGCACTTGGTATTGCAGAAGGTGCATTAGACAGAGCAGTTGCATACACCAAAGAAAGAAAACAGTTTGGTCGTTCTATCGCTCAGCAGCAGAATACCCAGTTCAAGCTTGCTGATATGGCAACCAGAATTGAAGCAGCTCAGATGCTGGTTTACAAAGCTGCTATGGCTAAAGCAACACAGAAGGTATATTCTGTAGAAGCAGCAAAAGCAAAATTATTCGCAGCAGAAACCGCAATGGCAGTTACTACAGAAGTAGTTCAGTTATTCGGTGGATACGGATACATCAGAGAATACGATGTAGAGCGTATGATGCGTGATGCTAAGATTACAGAGATCTACGAAGGAACAAGCGAAGTTCAGAGAATGGTTATTTCTGGCGCATTATTAAAATAGTTTCTGACAGATCGGCGCAAAAGGATTTTAAACGAAAAATCATGGCGCACACAAATTAAAAATATAAGGAGTGAATATACCGTGAAAATAGTTGTATGTGTAAAACAGGTACCAGATACAAAAGGCGGAGTAAAATTTAATCCGGATGGTACTTTGGATAGAGCTGCAATGCTCACTATCATGAACCCAGATGACAAAGCAGGTCTGGAAGCAGCATTAAGATTAAAAGATCAGTACGGTGCAGAAGTTACTGTACTTACCATGGGACTTCCAAAGGCTGATGAAGTTCTTCGTGAAGCAATGGCAATGGGCGCTGACAAGGGAATCCTTGTAACAGACCGTGTATTAGGTGGTGCAGATACCTGGGCTACTTCTACTACAATCGCTGGTGCATTAAGAAACCTTGACTATGATTTAATTATCACAGGCCGTCAGGCTATCGATGGAGATACCGCACAGGTTGGTCCTCAGATCGCAGAGCATCTTGGACTTCCGGTTATTTCCTATGCACAGGATATCAAAGTAGAAGGTGACAGCGTAATCGTTGAGCGTCAGTTTGAAGATGGATATCATGTATTAAAAGCAAAAATGCCTTGCTTGGTTACAGCATTATCTGAATTAAACGAGCCGCGTTACATGACTCCAGGCGGAATCTTCGATGCATTTGACAAAGAAGTAACTGTATGGGGCAGAGCTGACCTTAAAGACGTAGATGATTCTAACCTTGGTCTGAAAGGTTCACCGACCAAAATCGCAAAAGCATCTGACAAAGTCCGTAAAGGTGCAGGCGAGAAGGTTGCTCTCGATACCGACGAAGCAGTATCTTACTTAATTGGCAAATTCAAAGAGAAACATATCATCTAATAAAAATAAGGAAAAGTGGTGAATAAAATGGGTTTAGAAGAGTATAAAGGAGTATTTGTCTTTGCACAGCAGGTAGACAACACATTAAATGGTGTTGCTTTTGAGTTACTTGGAAAGGGCAAAGAACTTGCAAAAGATTTAAATACAGAAGTAACTGCAGTATTAATTGGTTCTGATGTGAAAGGTCTTGCAGATCAGCTTGCTGAGTACGGCGCTGATAAAGTTATCGTAGTAGATGATCCGGAACTGAAGAACTACAGAACAGAGCCATATGCACATGCATTAGCATCTGTAATCAACGAATTCAAACCAGAAGTTATGTTAGTTGGTGCAACAGCAATCGGTCGTGACCTTGGTCCTACTGTATCTGCAAGAGTTGCAACAGGTCTGACAGCTGACTGTACTGTTCTTGAGATTGGTGATTTCCCAATCAATCCGGTTGGAAACCAGGAGCAGAAACACAATCAGTTACTGATGACCCGTCCTGCATTCGGTGGAAATACCATCGCAACAATCGCTTGTCCGGATAACCGTCCTCAGATGGCTACTGTACGTCCAGGCGTTATGCAGAAAATTGCTCCAATCAAAGGTGCAAAAGCAGAAGTTATCGAGTTCAATCCAGGATTTACACCAAACAACAGATATGTTGAAATCATGGATATCGTAAAAGAAGTTAAGAATACAGCAAACATCATGGACGCTAAGATCTTAGTATCCGGTGGCCGTGGAGTTGGTTCTAAAGAAAACTTCAAACTGTTAGAGGACTTAGCAGAAGTTCTTGGTGGAACAGTAAGCTGCTCCCGTGCAGTTGTAGAGAATGGATGGCTTCCAGTTGACTTACAGGTAGGTCAGACAGGAAAGACAGTTCGTCCTCAGATTTACTTTGCAATCGGTATTTCCGGAGCAATCCAGCACGTAGCAGGTATGGAAGATTCTGATCTCATCATCGCAATCAACAAAGACGAAGATGCTCCAATCTTCGACGTTGCAGATTACGGTTTAGTAGGAGACTTAAACAAAATCGTTCCAGCTCTTACAAAAGCTTTAAAAGAGGAAATGGCTGCAAAATAATCCGTTTACGGATGTAATATTTCATCTTGGATGAGTCGCATTTGAGATGTGTGATAAAAGGGTGTCATGCAAACCGGAAGATTTGTGTGATGCCCTTTTTATGCATCTGGCGTGAAATTTGCAAAGTATGTTGCCTGTAGTTAAACTGCAGGTATTTTTTGGGATACAAACATTGTATACAGTGGAAAAAAGTGGTATTCTAAACAAGGTTTGCAGGAAACTGTTTTGGCAGTGTGGCAGACAAATAATATTGCGGCATCGGCAGACAGATGCAGAAAAGAGGAAGAGACTATGAATAGAAGTAGCAGAACAGTGAAACTCGTTGAGATGGCTCTGTTGGTTGCAATCATTCTGATTCTGGCTTTTACCCCACTTGGTTATATTAAGACACTTGGTCTGGAAATTACATTGATTGTAGTTCCAGTTACAATTGGTGCCATTATTTTAGGACCATTGGGTGGAGCAGTATTAGGAGCAGTATTTGGAATCACAAGCTTTATCCAGTGCTTTGGGATGAGTCATTTTGGAGCAGTACTCCTTGGCATCAATCCATTCGGAACCTTCGTGGTATGTGTAGTATCAAGAATTCTGATGGGCTGGTTGACCGGACTTATCTATAAGGGATTATCCAAATTCCCGAAAATGAAGAACTGGAAGATTTTAATTGCCAACCTGGCAGGTCCAATCTTAAATACCTTTTTCTTCATGTCAACACTGGTAATTTTTTTCTTCAGCTCCGATTACATACAGTCACTGGCAGGCGGATTAAATCCATTCCGTTTTGTCATTGCCTTTGTAGGTGTCAACGGACTGGTTGAAGCAGCAGCCTGCTTCGTGGTAGGAAGTGCAATTACCAAGGCATTGCAGGTTGCAATGAAAAATAAATAAAAGAATAAAAAACGAATCGTAACACATACTATTCCGGAAAATACAGGAAATGAGGCGGAATAGTATGAAGCATAAGACGTATCGTATCTGCCTCCTTTCACTGGTGATAATCGCCGTGATAGGAGGCATTCTTTATTATACCAATGAAAATGGAAATAAAAGTACGAAGGGCGAAGGAACATTTGTAACAAAATTCGTAGAAAGGATGCCATTTTCATGAGTAGTCAGCAGACAAGTCTTTATATTAAAATCGAAAAGAATTCCATGGTCAAAGACCGCCATGTCAAGTTATCGGATGTTGCCAGGATGACAGGAACGGATGAAGCGATGATACGCCAGTTGAAGCAGATGAAAATCTATTCCTTTCCACAGAAAGCAAAGAAAACAGAATATGTTCAGGTGATGACTTCCCTAAAAATTTTTGAAATGATACAGGCACAGTATCCCAATGTGGACATTACCAATGAAGGAGAAGCGGATTTTGTGATTGAATATGAACCGGCATTGCAGCCTTCCCAAACAGCGGAGTATGCAAAAACAGCTGTTTTATGTGTGCTGGTTTTCTTTGGAGCGGCGTTTACCATCATGGCATTTAATAATGACATTTCTGTGACAGAACTGTTCCAGAAGCTTTATTATCAGGTGATGGGGAAAGAATCCACCGGCATTACGGAGCTGGAAATCTGCTATAGCATTGGTCTGCCTGTGGGAGTTATCATTTTTTTTAACCATTTTGGAAACAGCAAGATAACAAACGACCCGACACCAATCCAGGTGGAGATGCGTAAGTACGAAAAGGATGTAGATGATACTTACATTGCCAACTGCGGACGGGGAGGCAAGACGATTGATGTGGATTAGACATGTTTTCCTAGGACTGGCAGGACTGACCGCCGGCGCTGCGGTGGCTGGAGGAACCTTTGCATTTCTGATTATGTTAAATATCATTCCCCGGATGATTGGAAAGACGAAGACTGCCGCCCGGATTTGTCTTTACGAGAATATGATTGTATTAGGTGGAATCGGAGGAAACCTCTTATCAGTTTTCCTTATGATGCGGATTCCGCTGGGACATATTTTCCTTGGAGTATATGGAATCTGTGCAGGATTATTCGTAGGCTGTGTGGCAGTAGCGTTGGCGGAAATTTTAAAGACCTTCCCGGTTATCTTCCGCAGAACGAAAGTAAAAGTGGGATTGTGGGTGATTCTCTGGTTTATGGCATTGGGAAAGACAGCAGGCTCACTTTTCTATTTTATAAGACGGTTATCAGATTCTTGAAGTAAAAACACTGTAAAGGGTAAAATAGTGAGAAAAGATAATTGATAGGAATTGGTAGAACAATATGCAGTTCGGGTTGATGTTTTTCGTGAAATGTTATAAAATGAAAATATAAAAATCCGTAAGGAAGAAGTGAAAAAATGATACAGTCAATTGCACGTCAGAGTGTTGTAATCAAATGTAATCTGCAGGCATCTATTATGATGGGAAACTATGAATTCTATTATGCGGCGGGTCTTGCATACAAACTGACCGGAAATATGGCAACAGGGATTTTACAACCACAGCAGTTAATTGAAGAGGTCAACCGGATGCTGGCAGACTATATGACAGATGATGTGCGGGAGCAGCATCTGATTCGGATGTTAAAAGATTACGAACCGGATGATAAACTAGATGAACAAATGCGTGAATTATTTCAGGAGGGACAGACAGAACAGCGTTTGTGGCAGGAATAGGAAGCGATGATATGGGGAAGAAATTTACAATTGGGGTATTGATTGGAAATGTGCATACAGCACATCCGAAGGACCTGATGAGAGGGATTCGGGCAGCAGCAAGCGGGATGGATGTTAATGTGATTTATTTTCTGGGAACGCAGAGTGTGCGTTTCAACCAGAAGTTTGCACTGGAGGATTTTGATTATCAGTATAATACCGTCTATGATTATGCAAAATTAGCGAAAGTAGATGTATTGATTATAGCATATGGCTCTCTTTGCATTTTTCAGAAAAATGAAGATAAACAGGCATTTCTGGATAAATTTGCAGGAATACCATATGTACTGTTAGAAGATGCGACGGATGATCCACGGGGTATCTATGTCATGGTGGATAACTTTGGTGGTATGCAAAAATGTGTGGAGCATCTTATTATAGAACATCATTTAAAGCATCTGGTTTATCTTGGGGGACCGGAAGACAATCAGGATGCCATAGAGCGAAAAGCAGCATTTTTAAATGTTATGGCAGAACATCATCTGCCCGTGACACCGGAAATGATGGCGGTGGGAGATTATTCGGAATTCGTGGATAATCTTGTAGAACAGCTGCTAAAGGACAATCCGGATGCCGAAGCAATTATATCAGCTAATGATGAAATGACAGTGGCGTGTTATCGTGTATGCAAAGCCCATGGACTCCGGATAGGAAAAGACATTTTGATTACCGGTTTTGATGATGTGGAGAGGGCACGTTATAGTAATCCACCACTGACGACTGCCTCCCAGGATGCTTATAAAATGGGGCAGATAGCGGTAGAAAAGGCAGTAGATATCTGTGCAGGCAGACCAGTGGAATCTGTCCGGTTGGATGCAGAACTTATAATCCGGGAATCCTGTGGCTGCAAAGTAACACGAAGAGCGAAAGAAAAGGCAGATGAGAAAACAGAACTGCTTCATATTATTGATGAATTAAGGCTTTTTCAGCATAAATCGTGGCTTGGACCATTTCTGATCCGGGACCTGATGCAGGAAGCAGAGAATGAGAAATCTTTCTACCGGAAAAGTGGAGAAGTATTTTATCATCTGGGTATACGCAGTTCCATGCTTTATCTGTTGGAGCAGCCGGTTACCTATGAAAATGGACAGAAATGGAAGATGCCCCAAAGGATGTATTTAACTATGCACCAATACAGGGAAAATATTCAGGTATTTGAGAAACAGGAACGTCCATATATAGATGGAAGCTTTGGTGTACTGGATTGTTGCAGCTCCGGTGAAGATCATTTTTCTTATATCAGCTTTCTATTAATTGATGGAAAGCGGCAGTACGGACTATTGATGCTTGAGATTGAACCGGAAGAGATTTCTTTTTATTATATACTGGCATTGCAGCTTGGAACATCTCTCCGCTTTCTGGAAGCAAATATTAAACAGAAAAAATATCGTGACCGGCTGCGGGAAAAGAATGAAGTATTAAATTTTATTGCAATTTACGATGAACTGACCGGAATCTATAACCGTAGGGGACTGATGGAGAGTCTGGTCCGGTTTAATCAGGATAATTTAGGAAAAAAAGCTTGTCTTATGATAGCGGACCTTGACCATTTAAAGGAAATCAATGATAATTTTGGCCATGCGGAAGGAGACTGCGCAATCCGGACAGCAGCAGGAATTGTAAAAGAAGTCTTTGGACAGTATGGAGATGTGGGAAGATTCGGAGGGGACGAATTTGCAGGCATTGTAAGATATAGCGAGATGGAAGAGAAGGAACAGCTCATTTACAATATTCACCAGAAATGTGAACAGTACAATGAACATTCCATGAAACCGTATTATGTTGGAATTTCAGTTGGAGTAGTAGAATTTGTCTGTGAAAAGAAGATTGATTTTATTGAGATGTTTAAGCATGCTGATGAATATCTGTATGAGGAAAAAAAGAAACGGCGCAAGACAGTCTGCCGTAATGTAAATTTCGAGAATTCGTAATAAGCCGGTGTTGAAAAACAAACGAAAATATGCTAGAATAAAACAAATCATATGGTAACGTTTCCATGCAAATGAAGACAGAAACAGCGGGGAGAAAGATATGCTTACAATTGGGAAAACGGGGTAATACGGATGAAGACAAGAAAGCAGAAAATTCGTCAGGAAAGGCCAGAAGAAATGCAGGAAACTCGGCAGCTTAAAGTAGAAAAAAGGGAAGAAAGAAAGCAGTTGGAAGTAAAGAAAGAGAAGCTTAAGAAAGTAAAGCCAAAAAAGGAAAAGTTAAAGAAAGAAAAGGTAAGAAAACCACAGCCGAAGAAAACAGGTAACAGTAGAAAGGCTGCGAAGGATAAGGGAATGGGGCTTCGTGGCATTCAGGTGAAATTAATCGGGGCATTTATGATTCCGGTTATCCTGTTTGTTATCATCGGTTTTATGATTTATTCAAAGTGCAGTACTACCTTGAATAGTACATACGAGGCTTCTGCAAATACCAGTGTTGGTACATTGGAAGAGTATCTCGGACTTGGTTTTGAGAATATTGAACTGATGGCAACACGTCTTTCTATTAATTCTGCAATTACAAGTTATTATACAGGTTCAGAAGTAAAGTCAGAGTCTATGCTGATGGATACAAAGGTTGCATTGAGCAATGAATCTACTGCAGACAAATTCATCGATCACATTATAGTTTGTGCGAAGAGTGGAACAGCATGCAGTGAAAAGGGTGCAATCCGTGGAGATGTATATAATGCGTTTGTTGAGTCGGAAGAAGGAAAGAATGTAGAGTCTGAGATTGGCATGGGAAGTATGTGGATCAGCAGCCACCCAGCCATTGATGAAGTCACCGGATATGACAGTGATGAGTATGCATTATCTCTTGTTACCGTTCTTAAGAATAATAGCAATAAATCTGTTGGATATATCATCATTGATGTTAAGACAAGCTTTATCCAGGATATATTAGATAATGCACAGATTAGTGATAACAGCATCAAGGGCTTTGTATTAGAGGATGGAAGCCAGGTGTTAAGTGGAGATAGTGATATAAAATTTACAGATACGGACTTTTATCAGGAAGCATTAGCAGGAGAAAATCTGCAGGGTTCTAAAGAAGTGTCTTATGAGGGCGCAGATTATCTGTTTACATACAGCAGGATTGAAGGTACGAATATGCTGGTATGTGCCATGGTTCCGCAGAAAGAGATTATGGCAGGTGCACAGGCGATTCTCAGATATACGTTAATTGCCGTAGCAATATGTGCAGTTATTGCAATCGTGGTAGGTTCCGTTCTTGCAAGCGGAATTTCCAAAGCAATCCGTAAGGTTAACCGTGTCTTAAAAAAGACCTCCGATGGAGATTTGACCGGACAGATCAGCATGAAGCGTAAGGATGAGTTTAATGTGTTGTCATCCAGCATTACCAATATGATTGGCAGTATGAAGGATCTGATTCTCAAGATGACCAATGTCAGCGGTCATGTTTCTGATTCGGCAGTCCAGGTAGGAACCAACTCCGAAGTTTTATTGGAAGTAACAAAGAATATTACGGAAGCAGTGGATTATATCAACAGTGGTATTTCCCAGCAGGCACAGGATACGGAAAGCTGCCTGGAGCAGATGAATGGTCTGGCAGAAAGAATCAATGTTGTACATGAGAATACTGATGAAATCAGCGAAATTGCCCAGGAAGCCCAGGGAGCAATTGAAAATGGTATGGTTATCGTAGCAAACCTTGGTGAAAAAGTTCAGGGTACAACGGAAGTAACAGAGACCATCATCCGGGAAATCAGAGAACTGAACAAAGAATCTATTGCAATTAACAGCATCATTGGAACAATCAATGAGATTGCAGAACAGACCAATCTTTTGTCCTTAAATGCATCAATTGAGGCGGCGAGAGCCGGTGAAGCAGGAAGAGGATTTGCAGTAGTTTCTGAAGAAATCCGTAAACTGGCAGAACAGTCCGGAAATGCGGGTAATCAGATTGGTGAGATTATCAATCATATTCAGGAACGTCTGGCAGCTACCATCGAGACAGCTGGGCTTGCAGGCGAGAGCGTTGCATTCCAGACAGAAGCATTGAATAATACCGTTGATGTATTTAAGAATATCAGTCAGCAGGTAAGCAAGCTGGCAGAGGATGTTGAGAAGATTACCCAGAGTGTGGGGGGTATCGAACAGGCAAAAGAAGATACCATGAATGCCATCGAAAGTATTTCAACAACCTCTAACCAGACAGAATCTGCATCTGAAGAACTTGCCCGTAGTACAGAGAAACAGTTACAGGCAGTAGAAGTATTAAATGATGCGGTAAAACGGCTTCAGATGGATGCAGAGGATCTGGATACATCAGTAAGTATCTTCAAGGTACAGTAAGGAATATAATTCGGCAGTCAGGTTTCTGGCTGCCGTTTTTTTCGCAAAGAATCCGTAAGAAGCTGCCAGTGACAGGTTCTGTAGAGCGAGCTTGATATTATGGCATAGAATACATATAATAAAAGTCAGAGTATTTCAAAAGTTTGAGAAATCTAAGAAGTTGAGATAGAAAAGAGGAGAAATAAATATGCAGACAGGAAAAGCAATTTCAGTTCCGGCAATTCTGAAAGTCGGAAATGGCACGTTAAATCAACTGGGAAGTTATTTAAAGGGAGAAGGTCTAAAGCAGGTAGTTATTTTCCTTGGAAATGGTTTGATTGATATGTTTGGTGAGACTGTAATGGAATCACTGAAAAAAGAAGAAATTACAGTATTGGAGTATAGCGAACTGGATACCGTTGATATTGATGATATTATAACGCTTGCATTTTCCATGCCGAATAAAACGCAGGCAGTTATTTCAATTGGTGGCGGAAAAGTAATCGATGCCGGAAAATATGCCGCATTTTTAAGAAATATTCCATTTATCAGCGTACCGACCTCCAGCTCCAGTGATGGATTTTCTAGTGCCAGCGCCTCCCTTCTGGTGCATGGCAAGAGAACTTCGGTTCCGGCAAAACTGGCTTATGGCATTGTGGTGGATACGCAGATTATCCGCACGGCACCGGAGAAATTTATTTATTCCGGTATCGGAGATATGATTTCAAAAATCACAGCATTATATGACTGGATTTATGAGGAAAAATGTGGTTACTCTACGGTAAATGATTTTGCGGTTATGATAGCGAAGAAAGCGGTGAACAGTTTTGTCCGGACTCCATATCAGAGCATAAAGGATGAATTGTTTTTAAAAGAACTGGTGGATTCTCTAGCCATGAGCGGAATTGCCAATGAAATAGCCGGAAGCAGCGCACCGACCAGTGGAAGCGAGCATTTGATTTCCCACGCACTGGACAAATTATTGGAAGCACCACAGTTACACGGTATTCAGGTCGGCATTGCAACCTATATCATGAGCAAGGTGCACAATCACAGATATGTGCGGGTACAGACCGTATTGGAAGAGACCGGATTTTTTGATTTTGCAGCAACACTTCAGATGAAAAAGAGCGATTTCCTTGCGGCAATTGATTTGGCACCGTCTATTAAGCCATTCCGTCACACTTACCTTCACGAAGAAAAATACCGGGAAGAAGCAAAGCGTCTGGTGAGAGAAGATGAAATCTTAAATCGTATATTGGTTGACTGACATTCATAAGGAACTGCCGGGCATCCGTAAGAAGCTGCCGGTGTATGTATAAAAGAAACAATTTTTGCCATACTAAAATAAAAACAAAAATTACAGGGAAGGTTTTAGCATGGCAAAAAGTGAATCAGAAAAAGATATACGGCAAAAAAATGAAAATCTGAATAAAACAGTACAGGAGCAGGATGTTGCGGAAAGAAACCAGGCATATAACGAATATGTAAAGCAGGTAACACCAACGCATAATCTTGCCCTGAAAATGTTAAAAGCATTTGTGACCGGCGGAATTATTTGTTGTATTGGCCAGGTGATTTTAAATATTGCACAGAACGCAGGACTGGATAAAGATACTTCCGGCGGCTGGTGCAGTATGATCCTTGTCCTCATGAGCGTAATTCTTACCGGTCTTAATATTTATCCATCAATTGCAAAATTTGGCGGGGCAGGAGCCCTCGTTCCAATTACCGGATTTGCCAATTCAGTGGCGGCTCCTGCCATCGAATTCAAAAAGGAAGGTCAGGTCTTTGGGATTGGCTGCAAAATTTTTACCATTGCGGGTCCGGTAATCCTTTATGGAATCTTTACAAGCTGGCTACTTGGGGTCATATACTGGATATATCAGCTGATAGCGAAGTAGATGGGAAGGGTGTGAGCCACAGTCGAAAATCAGATACAGCAGTGAAACAAAGTTGTGGCAGCGACCCCAGCCGTGTTCTGTGGTAAATTGGGCAAAAATGTTGAGAAACAAGAGAATTTTGCCCAAAAGAAGTAGAAAAGAGAGACTTCACCAAGGAAGAGGAGCCGTGTTCGGTGGTAGATTGGGCAAAATCGTTGAGAAATAAGAGTGTTTTGCCCAAAAGAAGTAGAAAAGCAAGATTTTATCAAGGAAGAGGAGCCGTGTCCCGCGGTAAATTGGGCAAAATCGTTGAGAAACAAGAGAGTTTTGCCTAAAAGGAGAAGAAAAACAAATTCACAAAGTCAGCTTCCCGCTAATCCCCAAAATAGTAATGAATTAATTGCTCGGCATAAGCAGAATCAAAGGGATGCTCACTTGTTTCATAAGTAGTAATTAATTGAATGGATGGGATAATGTTATGTGCGGTGTAAAGCTGAAGCTTGGAAAAGACATTCTTTCGATAAGAAGGAAAATCCATCAGACCAAAATGCTCCCAGTAATAAAATGCTCCTGTTTTAGGATGACGAAGCGTGAAATCAGGGTGCAGGGTAGTTTCGCCTAAACACAGTGCACATTCATAACGAAAAGGAATACGGTTATGTGAGAGCAGTGTTGCAATCAGTGCTTCTGATTTGGAACGGACCATCAGACCGGAAGCAGATTTGTGAATCCGTTGTTCCGGGTATTTGATATTGTATTCAAAATCAGCATTCATCCATTGATTTAATTCTGTGGAAATGGGTTGGAGGACAGTGTGAAATAATTCACAATAGGGAGAAGATTCTTGAAAAAGAGTTTCAATTTTAGAAGGATGTGAGGCAAGGGTGTCAATACAGGTGCGGATTGTCTGTCGCTCAAAAGAGAGGGACTGCAGTTTTAGTTCTAAATATTTTTTCCGGGCCATGACTTGAGCAAAATTTTTCTCTTTCTTGGGAATATAAAACTGTTGGGATAGAAGTTGATGATACCACTTGGTATAGTTGCCATTGTGGGTACAATAAAGAGTGCCGGGTGGCAGAGTGGAAAGTTCATCCTGAATGGCAGAGATTTGCTCCGTAAGATTCTTATAATGAGATAATAGTTTATTATAGATGTCAGTTTCTCCTTTCTCAAAAAGTTCAATGGAAATATTGAAAAATGTTGAAATTAATTGCTGCCATGGATTTATTACAGCATAACCGTAGATAGAAGTAAAGAAAAGAAACATGAAAAATTTCTGAAAAATACATAAAATGCCAGAACCTGGACATGCTAATCACAAAAAGGAGTGATGACATGTCTGAGGTAAAGGGAAAACAGAGTCTTCGCTTTGCGAAGACTCCTTTTATTTTAAATTCGGCATCGGTGGTCGGAAAGAAAGAAGGAGAAGGACCACTGGGAGAGTATTTTGATGTGATTGGAAATGATGACAAATTTGGATGTGAGTCATGGGAGGAAGCAGAAAGTACCTTGCAGAAGGAAGCAGCAACCCTGGCATTGGGAAAATCTGGGCTTACGCCGGAAGAAATCCGTTATATTTTTGCAGGAGACCTGTTGGGTCAGACTATAGCAACATCCTTTGGACTTCTCGACTTTGAAATTCCGCTGTTTGGTGTGTATGGAGCCTGCTCTACGGCAGGGGAATCCATGTCACTTGGAGCAATGTGCGTGGCGGCAGGATTTGCGGAAAATGTCCTGACGATTACATCCAGTCATTTTGCCAGCGCGGAGAAACAGTTCCGATTTCCGTTGGAATATGGGAATCAGCGTCCCATGTCGGCTACCTGGACGGTTACCGGAAGTGGTGCCTATGTATTGTCCACCCAACGGACTCATGTAAAAATCAGTGGAATCACCACCGGAAAAATTGTGGACTATGGAATTCATGATTCCTTAAATATGGGAGCAGCGATGGCTCCGGCAGCAGCAGATACCATAGCAGCACATTTTACGGATTTTGGAAGCAAGCCGCAAGAATATGACCGTATTATAACAGGGGATTTAGGAACTGTCGGACAGGAAATCCTATTTGATTTGCTAAAGAAAAAGGGCTATGACATCGAGAACAATCATTCAGATTGCGGAATCGAAATTTTTGATGCAAAAGAACAGGATACGGATGCTGGCGGAAGCGGCTGTGGCTGCAGTGCTTCTGTTTTATCTGCTTATTATCTGCCGAAGATTATTTCAGGGGAATGGAAAAAGGTGTTATTTGTGCCAACCGGAGCATTGCTTTCCACAGTAAGTTATAACGAAGGGAAAAATGTACCGGGAATTGCCCATGGAGTAATGCTTGAGTATGTGCCGTAACAAAAGCCTGGTAGATAATAAAAAGTAATAATAGTTTTGATAAGAATGATGGAAGAAAGGAAAAGAACACATGGATTATGTGAATGCATTCTGGGTAGGAGGGCTGATATGTGCCCTCTGCCAGATTTTAATGGAAAAGACGAAAATGCAGCCGGGACGGATTATGGTGCTATTGGTATGTTCCGGAGCTGTTTTGGGAGCAATCGGTGTATATCCACCTTTCGTGGAATTTGCAGGGGCGGGAGCATCGGTGCCATTGTTAGGATTTGGCAATACGCTGTTTAAGGGAATTAAGGAAGCAGTTGATACCAATGGATTTATCGGAATCTTCATGGGTGGATTTACGGCAACGGCGGTAGGAATCTCTGCTGCATTGGTATTTGCCTATCTGGCATCCCTGATATTTGAACCAAAGATGAGAAAGTAGAAAATCCACACAGAAGATGCATAGAAAAGGATAGGTTGGAAACAATAAACTTGAAATCAATAAAAAGGAGATATTGAACATGAAGAAATTAAGAAAACTGGTGTTGACCATGATGGTAGTGTGCCTCTTTGGCAGCATGGCAGCCTGTGGTAATAGGAATGGAAATGAGGAAAATACCACGGAAAACGGAGCAGGAAGTAACAATACTACCAATAAGAATGACACAGACAATAAGAATAACACAAATGACAAGAATAATCGTGACAATACCACAAACAATGGAGATAATGGCGATGGTGTGGTAAATGATGTGACAGATGGAGTAGTAGATGGCGCAGAAGATATTGTAGATGGTGTAGATGATGCGGTAGATGATGCCGGAACCGGAATTAAAGATGCTGTGGATGATGCGACAACTGGAACCAATGGAAATGGTAATAATAATGCAAAAACAGCAAGATAGTTTTGAATAAAGATTTTTAAATGCAAAAAACAGGATTGAAAACTCAATGAAAAGTTTTCAATCCTGTTTTGTATAATATGAGTACCACGATGGCTCATATAAAATTGTTTCTTTTGGTGAAAAATTTATTTGTCATCAATACTGTAGTTTGGTGCTTCTTTTGTGATATGAATGTCATGTGGATGACTTTCCTTTAAGGAAGCAGCAGTAATCTTAACGAAACGGCCTCTTTCCTGTAATTCTGGAATAGTAGGACATCCGCAGTAACCCATACCGGAACGGATACCACCAATTAACTGGAATACGGTATCTTCAAGGCTTCCCTTGTAAGCCACACGTCCTTCAACACCTTCCGGAACAAGCTTCTTAGCACCTTCCTGGAAGTAACGGTCTTTGCTTCCGTTTTCCATAGCTGCAAGAGAACCCATACCACGGTAAACTTTGTATTTTCTTCCCTGATATAATTCGAAAGTTCCAGGAGCTTCGTCACATCCTGCGAACATACTTCCCATCATACATACATTACCGCCGGCAGCTAAAGCCTTGGTCATGTCTCCGGAGTACTTGATACCACCATCGGCGATGATTGGAATACCATATTCTTTTGCAACTGCAAAGGCATCCATGACAGCAGTAATCTGAGGAACACCAATACCTGCAACCACACGGGTAGTGCAGATAGAACCAGGTCCGATACCAACCTTAACAGCATCAGCACCAGCTTCAATTAAAGACCTGGTTGCTTCACCGGTTGCTACGTTACCTGCGATAACCTGAAGATCAGGATAAGCAGCTTTGATTTTCTTAACTGCATTTAAGATATTTAAGGAATGTCCATGCGCGGAATCTACAACGATTACATCGACATGGGATTTTACCAGTGCATCGATACGGTCCATCATGTTAGCAGTAATACCAACAGCAGCACCACAAAGCAGTCTACCCTGGTCATCCTTTGCGGATAATGGATATTTAATCTGTTTTTCAATATCTTTGATTGTGATAAGGCCTTTTAAGTGAAAATCTTTATCAACAATTGGAAGCTTTTCTTTTCTTGCCTTAGCGAGAATTTTTTTCGCTTCGTCTAATGTGATTCCTTCCGGAGCAGTAATAAGACCTTCGGAAGTCATGCTTTCTTTAATTTTCTTTGTATAATCTGTTTCGAATTTCAAATCACGATTGGTGATGATGCCGACTAATTTTCCGTTTTCTGTAATAGGAACTCCGGAAATGCGGAAGTTGTGCATTAAATCTTCTGCGTCAGCTAATGTATGATCTGGGGATAAGAAAAATGGGTCTGTGATAACTCCATTTTCGGAACGTTTTACCTTGTCCACTTCCTCCGCCTGAGCCTCGATAGACATATTTTTGTGGATGATTCCGATACCACCCTGTCTTGCCATAGCTATTGCCATGCGATGTTCAGTTACTGTGTCCATTCCAGCACTCATCATTGGAATGTTCAATTTGATTTTCTTAGTCAGGTAAGTGGTAAGATCAATCATATTAGGAGTAACTTCCGAATATGCAGGAACCAGCAAAACATCATCAAATGTAATTCCTTCACCGATAATTTTACCCATTTTCTCGTTTCCTCTCTTTCTTATTAAAAAGTGTGTAATATAATAAAGCCTTTAATTTCTCAATTCTAGCAAAAAAATAATATACTGTCAATTGTTAAAACAACTATTCCATTTTATACAAAAATATGTTATTCTTTTAGACGGACAACGGGGTCAACCAAGGGTGAACGTTGTCCTTTTTTCAAACAGAGGGGGAAAAAGGATGGAATTTCGACCGTGCATAGACATCCATAATGGCAAGGTCAAGCAGATTGTGGGCGGAAGTCTTAAGGATGAAGGAAATCAGGCAAAAGAGAATTTTGTGGCGGAACAGGATGCCGCTTATTTTGCAGAATTTTATAAAAAAGATAAGATTCGTGGCGGACATATCATTCTGCTGAATCCGTCAGACAGTTCTTATTATAAAGAAACGAAACGTCAGGCACTGCTTGCGCTTCACACATATCCGGGCGGTATGCAGGTTGGCGGCGGCATTCATGCAGAGAATGCCAAAGAATTTATCGAGGCAGGAGCCAGTCATGTAATTGTGACATCCTATGTATTTAAGGATGGAAAAGTAAATTATAATAATCTGGAGAAAATTCTTGCAGCAGTAGGAAAAGAGCATCTGGTTCTGGATTTGAGCTGCCGGAAAAAAGATGGCGACTACTATATAGTGACAGACCGCTGGCAGAAATTTACCGAAGAGAAAATCACGCCGGAGTTATTAGATAAATTAAAGGAATATGCGGATGAATTTTTAGTACATGCAGTAGATGTAGAGGGAAAAGCATCCGGCATTGAAGTCCCACTGGCAGAAATGTTAGGAGACTGGGGCAGAATTCCAATTACATATGCCGGAGGAGTCGGCAGTTTTGAAGATTTAAAGCAGTTAAAAGAACATGGAAAAGGCAGGCTTAATGTGACGATAGGCAGTGCATTAGACCTGTTTGGCGGCAGAATGGCATATAAAGAGGTTCTGCAGTATATAAATCAAGCATAAGGAAAAGGAGAGCGGCAGTATGAAGTATACAAAACAGGATATTATCCGTATGGCAGATGAAGAAGATGTGGAATTTATCCGGCTTCAGTTTACGGATATGTTTGGAACCTTAAAAAATGTGGCAATCACACGAAGTCAGTTAGAGAAGGCACTGAATAATCAGTGTATGTTTGACGGCTCATCCATAGAAGGCTTTGTCCGGATTGAGGAGTCCGATATGTATCTCTACCCGGATTTAGACACATTTACTATTTTCCCATGGAGACCACAGCAGGGAAAAGTTGCAAGAATTATCTGTGACGTTTATTGTGCAGACGGAACACCTTTCGAAGGAGACCCAAGATACGTATTGCGGAAAGAGATTACGCGTGCAGCAAAGATGGGCTATACCTTTGATGTAGGACCAGAGTGTGAATTTTTCTTATTCCACACCGATGACAATGGTCAGCCCACAACCGTTTCCCATGAGAAAGCAGGATACTTTGACTTAGGACCGGTAGACTTAGGTGAAAATGCAAGACGTGATATGGTGCTGACCTTAGAGGATATGGGATTTGAAATCGAGGCATCCCATCATGAAGTAGCACCGGCACAGCATGAAATTGATTTCCGTTATGATGAAGCATTGGCAACAGCCGATAAGATTATGACTTTTAAACTGGCAGTTAAGACCATTGCAAAGCGTCATGGCTTATTTGCAAGCTTTATGCCAAAGCCAAAATATGGAATCAACGGTTCCGGCATGCATATTAATATGTCACTTTCCCAGAATGGAAAAAATATATTTGATGACCCATCCGGTGAACTTGGTTTGAGCAAAGAAGCATATTATTTCATTGGCGGAATAATGAAACATATGAAAGGCATGTCAGCGATTACCAATCCGCTGGTAAATTCCTATAAGAGACTGGTTCCGGGCTATGAAGCACCGATTTACATTGCATGGTCTGCAACGAACCGCAGTCCGCTGATTCGTATTCCGGCATCCAGAGGGGCAGGAACCAGGG